>Ga0209382_10000031_pt1 | contig 172735 bp, 124 predicted proteins | sample SoiMetdeltSBSDD5_FD_187599 | JGI IMG/M metagenome (GOLD analysis project Ga0209382, IMG submission 187599) | Bulk soil microbial communities from a Populus tree surrounding site in Tennessee, USA - Soil MetaG P. deltoides SBSDD5 (SPAdes) (version 2) | ecosystem: Environmental > Terrestrial >...
CCACGTCGCGGCCTTCAGCGCGCCGTTCGCATCCCTGACGAGTGGCGCGGTCAGGCGATCGCGATGGGCGAGCGTCCCCGCGGCGGACCAGCCCTTGACGCAGAGGCCGCCCTTGTTGACCGGGAAATGCGTATTGCCCGCGATTTCGACGGCGTCTCGGCGCCCCGTGACGTGCATTCCACACTGGAGTGCACAGAACGGGCAGTGTGTCGGTTCGGGCATCTCGTCGGTGACCCCAGGTTCGTTGGCGCAGGGGTGCGCCGGCCGCAGTCCTGAATGCCGTCACTGCATTCAGCAACGGGAGTGCCGGGCCGGTGCCGGGTCACTCTCTACGAATCGTTGAGTGTTTTTCCGAGGATGCACGGACGCGAGGTCTCGCGGAAACTGTCGCGACGCCAGCGTTTCGCGACATTCCTGTTGGACGTTGTGCAGGAAGAAACGTCCGGGGCCGCGGTGTGTGGGAGACGTTTCGTCTTGAGGAAGAACTGCGTCAACGCCCAACGATCCAACGATCCAACGATCCAAGGGAAGTCGGTCGAACAACGGGGTGAAAGTCGCAGCGCTTCAGCTTGATGGTGCGTTTTCCACCCCGCTCGCTCGAACGCCTTCCCTTGGATCGTTGGATCGTTGGATCGTTGGGAGTTGAATGGTTGGATCGTTGGGAGTTGACCCAATCCAGATCTGTCAGTGCGGCTCCGATGACGACAAAAACGTCGTCCGTCCGCGTGAGCTATTGAACCGCGCGCGCGAACCAGGAGAGGGCGAGCACGAGCACAGCGAACGTCACGACGGTGGGCTGATGACCCGGTCCCTGCTCGCCTCGGACCGTCCGGTACAGCGCGACCGCGCCGAGAATCCAGAGCAACTTGACTCCCGTCAGCGCCAGCGCCATGCCGATGACCCCTACCACGACCCAGCGCTGCGATCGCGAGAGCGCGTGAAACCCGCGTGAGCCATCAAGCTGCCAGATCGGCAGCAGGTTGAACAGATTCAGGAAGCCCGTGAGCTCGGCGATCGCGAGCCAGATCGGCGTTCCAGTGATCTGGTAGAGGACCCACGCGACAACTGCCGCGCCCAGGCCCCATACCGGCCCCGCAAGGCCGATGCGGGCGTCAGTCACGGGATCGGTGACGTGTTGCCGCAGCATCACCAGGGCGCCGACGCCGGGAATGAAGAGCGGCGCACTGGCGTTGATGCCGAGCCGCCGCAGCATCGCGACATGCCCCATCTCGTGCACGTAGATCGAACCGGCCAGGCCCACCGCCAGCGGCCAGCCGTGAATCGACCAGTACACCAGGATGAAACCGAACATCGAGGCGACCGTACTGAGCTTGCTGAGGCCGAGCAGCAGGAACTTCAGTTTTCCGATGAGTAGCAAGCCGATCGCGGCGCCGACGCCGATCGTGCGGCCCTTCCAGGAGCCGCCAGCGCGCGTCGATGGTCGCGCCGAGGCGCCCTCGATTCGAGTCGTGAGCTCGGTGATACGCGCTCCGATCAGCTCGTGCTGTTCGGATCGGAGCGGGACGAGCTGGCGCGCCTCCAGCCAGTGTGCACGCGCCGCGGCGTGATCGCCCTGGGCCACGGCAGCGTCCGCCAGTCCTGCCAGTTCTTCGAGTTTCGCGCGGTGGACCAACGCGGAGCACGCAGGGCAGGCGAGCGCGAACGGCGAGAGCTCAGTCTCGCAGCGCGCACACGTCCGCGGGGCCTCGGTGGCGGCGTCCAACATCGCAAGTCAGGGAACCGCGGGCGACTCGGGGGCGATCCGGTATGGGCCGGTGATGACCAGCCGCGGGGCTGCCGTCATGCGCCACGCCTGCAGCATGCCGAACGCGATGATCGCCGCGCTGATGATGCCGCCGGGCAGCGATCCGATCACCGCCAGGACGGGCAGCGCGAAGGAGAGCCCGGCCAGGAACGCGAGCGCAATTCCGAGCCCGGCAACCGGCCGCGCGTCGCTTTCAGTGCGATCGGCCGCGGGAATCGCTGCGCCTGCCTTCGCCGATTCCTGCTGCTCCTGCTGTGCAGTCGCTGCACCCTTGAACGCGAGCGGCACGTACGCCAGGCCCACCGCCCAATACGTCAGCAGCAGCGCGATGATCTGGAACCGCCGGCCGCCGCCCCCGGCGCCTTTTCGTACGGAGAACCCCACCATGTATCCGATCGCGATCGCCACGATCCCGATCTCGAAGTTGGTGATGGCGATGACCGCATAGTAGAGCGCCGCGCCGAGCACCGCCGCGACCACGCCGAATACGATCGCCCGAGCGAGGATCCCGACACCGCGCGGCGTTTCTGCCTGCCTCGCGATTTCGCCCTGGCAGGACGCGCAGACCGTCGTTCCGTTGACGTCGAAATAGGCGTCCGCGATCGGACGGTCGCAGGCGGCACAGGTGGCCTGGAGCCGTTCGGAGCCATCGGGGCCGATCTGCTTTTGGTCGATCGCGGTGTCGAACTGGAGGCGTGGAGTGGGGTCAGGAGTGGCGTCCAATGAGGTCCTCCTCTGGGTTCGGGGGAGCGGCGACGCGAACTATAGCGCAGAGCCGGTCGGGAACCTCCGGATTCCAGCGCAGCAGCAGATTTGCACGCGCAGTGTGCCAGGACGGAACACTTCGAGGTTTTTGCCGGATCGGACTCATTTTGATAAGTCTAAACGAGTCAATCAATTGACTCGGATTGGCGAGCTGGTGACAGCTTTGCTATTCGGCGCCGAGTGGGTCGACGTGTCGAAACCCGGGAAGTGTGATGCGGAAGCTCCCTTCCCCATCGGCCGTGGCTGCGCTCGCCGGTATCTCGGCAGCCACTGTCGTCCTGCCCCGGCTCGCTGGCTGGCCACACGGCGATCGCACGATCGAGCTCCTTGCGCTGACCCTGGCTGCGACCCTGACCCCGTTCCTCGGGGTCGAGGCTCACGCGGCGAAGGACCGGACCATCATGGCGCCGTCCTTCATCCTCACCTTCGTCGCGGTCCTGATGTTCGGCCCTCACGTCGCGATGCTCGTGGCTGCCACGAGCGCGCTGAGCGCCGCATTCCTGCTGTCTGATGACGGATCTCCGTCGCCGCACGCGCTGATTTCCGGCGCCGGGCCCGCCCTGGCTGCGCAGGCCGCGGGACAGACCTTTCAGTCGCTGAGCATGGCCTTCAGCGATGTCGTCAACGTGTGGCCGTGGCACGGTGCCCTGGTCGCCACCGCTGTCGTCGTCTACGTGCTCCTGCACGGTGCCCTCGCCGAATTTGCCGTCCCCGTGGTCACGCGGCAGAAGCCCAGTCGATCGTGGGTGCAGAATCCGTTTCGCGGGTGTTCGGTCCACCTGGTGGGTGCGACTGTTGCCGCCGCGCTCGTCGAGGTGATCGACGAACGGCTGTGGGAACTGCTGCCCGTCGTCGCGGGGTCGCTCTTCTTCGCGTATCAGACCTACGCGGACTACGTGAATCGGCTCGAGGAGGAGCATCACCGCCGCGAGGTCCTGGCGTTCCTCGAAGACGGTATGTCGGTTGTTGGCCGCGACGCCCGCATCACGGTGTGGAACAGCGCGCTCGGACGGATGCTCGACTGTTCGCGGGAGCGGGCGATGGGGCAGGCGGTGGATCTGGCCGTGCCCGCGCTCGGGCGGACGGAGCTGCCGAAGGCAATCAAGGACACCCTGGGCGATGGCAGGCCCCGATTGATCACGAACATCACCGTCCCCTCATCCAGGGGCGATCGGAGCCTCGAGGTCAAGGTCCTGCCGGTTGCCGATGGCGTGACCCTGCTGTGGCACGACTTCACCGAGCGGTTGCACGCGCAGGACCTGGTGAAGCAGAACGGGGAGCGCCTCGCGCTCGCGGCAGAGGGGGCCAACGACGGGCTCTGGCAATGGGATTTGCGGACGCACGAGTTCTACGTTTCAGGACGCTGGCGCGCGATGATCGGGTTGTCCCCGAATGCCACCGTCGGGCGGCCCGAAGACTGGCTCGATCGCGTTCACCAGGACGACATCCGCGGTCTCAAAGAGACCCTCAAGATCTATCTCGCGGGGCGGACTGATGTCTTCCAGTATGAGCATCGGATCCGCCATCAGGACGGCACCTATCGGCGCTTCCTCTGCCGCGGCCTGGCGTTGAAGGGACAGCGGACCGGGGACCGCATCGCGGGCTCGCTGACGGATACCACCGAACAGGCGATCGCGCAGGAGCGGCTGCGGAGCGTCGGGTTCCTCGATCCTCTGACCGGTCTGTTCAACCGCGCGGTGTTCGTGGAGGGGCTGGGGCGGCGCCTCGAAGAGTTCAAGCTGGGTCGCGTCGGCAACCAGTTCGCGGTCCTGTATCTCGACCTCGATCGATTCAAGGTCATCAACGACAGTCTGGGTCACCTGGTCGGCGACGAGCTGCTGATCGCGGCCTCGCGCCGCCTGGAGACCTGCCTGCGGCATGGTGATGCGCTGGCGCGGCTTGGTGGCGACGAGTTCGCGATCCTCCTGAACGGGCTGGGAGACGACGGGCAGGCGAACGCCATCGCGTTCAGAATCCAGGACGCGCTGAGCGCGCCGTTCTCAATCGGCGGCCGGGAAGTGTTTACCTCCGCGAGTATCGGGATCGCCTTCGGTCCGGCGCACTACACCAATCCGGACGAGGTCATGCGCGACGCCGACACCGCGATGTATCACGCCAAGGCCCGCGGCAAGGCCCGGCACGAGGTGTTCGACGCCGACATGCACGCGCGCGTGCGCGACCGCCTCAGCCTGGAGAACGACTTGCGGCGAGCGATCGCGACCAACGACTTCGACGTGCACTATCAGCCGATCGTGTCGCTGACCTCGGGCATGTGCGTCGGTTTCGAGTCCCTCGTTCGATGGACACGCAACGGCGAGCCGATTCCGCCGTCGACGTTCATTCCGATCGCCGAGGAGCTCGGGCTGGTCGGAACGCTGGGCACGTGGGTCATGCAGCAGGCCTGCCTGACCTTTGCCGAATGGCAGCGGAGATTCCCCGGCGCCGGCCTGGATTACATCACGGTCAACATCTCGAGCCGGCAGCTGATGCAGCAGAACTTCGTGCGGGAGGTGCAGCAGGCGGTTACCGACGCCAGGCTGAACCCGCCGGATCTCAGGGTCGAGATCACCGAGACCGCGTTGATGGATAGTCCCAGCGAGGCGGCCGACGTCCTGCGTGAGCTCCGCGATTTCGGCGTGAAGGTCTACCTCGATGACTTCGGTACCGGCTATTCGTCACTGAGCCACCTGCACAAGCTTCCGGTCGACGCCCTCAAGATTGATCGCTCGTTCGTGAGGAGCCTGCTGCTTCCCGACCGCCCGGCAATCGTCGAAAGCATCCTGGCGCTCGCACGCACGCTCAACACGAGCGTGGTCGCCGAGGGGATCGAGGACGACGTCCAGGCGCGGGAGCTCGAACGTCTGGGGTGCACCCACGCGCAGGGTTTCCTCTTCTCGCGCCCGCTGCCGACCAGCTCGGCCGAAGCCCTCGTCAAGGCGCACCTGCCCCTCGGCCCGAAAGGCGCAGCCGCGCAAGCGCGCCTGGCCATGGCCAGACACTAGAAGTCGCTTCAGAACTCACTCAGAAATCCAGTCCTGCCCTCCGCGCGTAAGGGGAGTGTCTCGCGGAGGTGCTCATGAAAGTGTTCTGGCGGCTCGCGGCCGCCTTGACGCTGCTCGTCGTCCAGGCATGCAGCCGGACCACTCAAACCACTGCCACGACGGCGCCGAAGCCACTGGATGTGGCCTGCCGCGCCACAGCCGCCGCCAACGCTGGTAGCGACGCCGATACCCCACGATTGCAGCAGGCCTTGCGCGAACGGCGTGCTCCGTCGCTCGCTGCGGAGCAGCTGGGCTACCACTTCATTGCGCGCGCCAGGCTCACCAACGACGCCGGGTTCTACACGCTCGCCGAGCAGGCGGCGCTCTGTATGGCGTCGCTGGATCCCGCCGATCCTGGTGGGCTCCTGCTGCGCGGCCACGTCCTTCACCAGATGCATCGATTCGTCGAGGCGGAGTCGATCGCCCGGCGTCTCGTCGCGCTGCGCGAGTTCGTCCTCGACTACGGGCTCCTCGGCGACGTGCTGATGGAGCAGGGTCGGCTCCCCGAGGCGGCGAGGGCCTACCAGAAGATGATCGATCTCAAGCCCTTCTACCAGTCCTACACGCGTGCCGCTCACCTGCGGTGGCTGAGAGGTGATCTCGATGGCGCGATCGAGATGATGCAGGCCGCGATCAGGGCGGTGAGCCCGCGGGATCCGGAATCCGTCGGGTGGGCGTATTCGCGGCTGGCGTTTTACGAGCTGCAGCGTGGCCGGCTCGCCGAGGCCGAGCGCATGACCGAGGCCTCGTTGCGCTACGTGCCCGACTATGCCGCTGCGCTCCTCGTCCGCGGACGTATTCAGCTCGCGGGTCGCAGGCCCCTCGAAGCCGTCACCACGCTCGAGCACGCTGCCAGACGGAATCCGCTCCCCGAATACAAGTGGGCGCATGCCGACGCGCTCCGTGAAGCAAACCAGATCGATGCAGCGCGCGAGGTCGAGCAGCAGCTCGCCGCCGCCGGGGCCGACGATCCGCGGACCTTCGCGCTCTATCTCGCCACCCGCCATGAGAACCGCGCTCAGGCAGTCGCGCTGGCGAGACAGGAGCTCCAGAAGCGCGCTGACATCTTCACCCTCGACACGCTGGCCTGGGCACTCGCCTCTGCCGGCGAGATTCGCGAGGCGTCATCGCTGATCGCCCGCGCACTCGCCGAGGGCACACAGGACGGCCGGCTGTTTCTCCACGCGGCCGCCATCGCCGCGGCCGACGGCCGCGCCCGGGACGCGAAGCGCTGGGCGGACAAGGCGCGCGCACTCCGGTTCACGCTGCTCCCCTCGGAGCTGGGGGTACTCCGCACGGGAATCGCTCCATCACCCCGATCGTGAGGTAATCGCAATGAAGAAAGTGCTTGGAATGCTGCCGCTCACCGCGGCGGCGGGGCTCCTGCTGTGGTCGGCGCCGGCGCAGGCGTCGAGCCACATGGATGCTCCACTCATCACCCTGGACGACGCCGCGAACACGACCGACGTCTATGCGTTCGTGTCGCAGCGCTTCGGACGGAAATACCTGACGACAGCCCTCGCGGTCTACCCGCACGAGGAGCCAGGCATCGGTCCGAACAAGTACAACTTCGACGACGACGTGCTGTACGAGATCAGGGTCGCAACCCGCGGAGATGTCGCAAAGGGGCGCACCACGCACTCCTATCAGTTCCGCTTCGAGACGACCTACCGGAACCGCAACACGATCCTGCAGTCGTACCTCGGTGTCATCGCCAACGTCGGCGACGCGTCGCAGAACCTGATTCAGCGCTACACGGTGGACAGGGTCGACTGGCGCACCGGAAGCGTCGATCGCCTCGGCCGCGGGATTGTGCCGCCGAACAACCAGGGCAACGCGACCCCGAAATACAACCAGATGGACAGCGGCGAGCAGCCGGCGAAAGATGGCGTTGGCGATGAAGCCAACCTGGATCTCTACACGTCACAGTCGGTCGCGACCCTCGAAGACGGCTATCTCGCATTCGCCGGACAGCGCGACGATGGTTTCTATGCCGACGTGCAGGCGATCTTCGATCTGCTGAAGCTGCGGCCGGCCGACAAGGCCGTCGACTCCCAGGGCGGGTTCAACGTCCACACGATCGCGCTCAACATCCCGATCGAGGAGCTCGGCGGCGACCAGCAGATCGTCGGGGTCTACGCCACGACCAGCCGTCGCCGCGTCAGGATCCTCGGCACTCCAGGGGACGCCAACTTCGGTGACTTCGTGCAGGTCGCCCGCCAGGGGAACCCGCTCTTCAACGAAGGCCTGGTCGCGATCAAGGACAAGGATCTCTACAGCCGCACCTCGCCCGAGGTGGACGCGACGCTCTTCAAGAAGTACGCGCTCACACCGGAGCTGGCGAGCCTGATCAACGCGCTGGTGCTCGGCGCGAACGTCGCGCCGACCATGAACCGGACCGACATCGCCGGCATCTTCATTCCGGATGTGATCAAGGTCGACCTGTCGACCGGCCCCGCGCGGCTGGCGGGAGGCGGTCCGAATCATCCGACCAATCCGGACGACGCCGGCTTCTCGCGTCTGAGCATCTTCGGTAGCGACACGTTGATCAGTTCGGTCCAGCCGGGGTTCGGCAATGGCACGGTCCCGGGCGGCTGGCCGAACGGCCGGCGCTTCGGCGACGACGTGGTCGACATCGCCGTGACGGCGCTCATCAGCGATCTGCGAGTCAGCCCGCCGAAGATCGTCGGACCGGCAGGGGACAACGTGAACGCCAACGACATCGCCTACAACAAGGTGTTCCCGTACGCCGCGACGCCGTTGAACGGACGCAATCACACCCACTGATCGAACAATGTCTGCTCTCCTCCAGCGGGCCCGGCGCGGGCCGGGTCCGCTGACGGTCATCGTGCTCGTGCTCAACGTCGCGACGTTGCTGGCGCACGATCCGGGGCTGAGTGCCCTCGAGGTCACCGTCAGCGGCAACGAGATAACGGCCACACTCTCGGTGTCGCCCGCGGACGTCGCGGCGCTTGCCCTGGGTGATCACTCGCAGGCCGTGGCGCCACTCGGAAACATGGCTCGGCGTGCCGTCCGACTCGAGGTGGACAACGAGCCTCTGGTGCTCGAGTGGCAGCATGTCGAGAGCGACGAGCGCGGGACTCGCATTCGCCTCGTGTATTCGGGGCTTCGGTCGAACACGCCGCCCCGGCGCCTGGTCGTGACCTCGGACATGCCGAGGGAGCTCTCACGCGGGCATCGTCAGCTGCTGACGATCACCGCAAACGGCCGGGTGGCGGGCGAGGGCATGCTCGACGCCGAGGCCACGTCGCTCGCCGTTGATCTCGTCGCCGCACCTTCGTGGGCGCGTCAGGCGTGGTCGTTTCTGACCGTGGGCATTCACCACATCCTGTCCGGCTACGACCACCTGGTGTTCCTGGCCGGTCTGATCCTGGCAGCCGTCGCCGTTCGTGACCTGCTGATCGCGCTGACCGCCTTCACCGTCGCACATTCGGTCTCCCTGGCGCTGGTGGTGGCTGGTGGTGTGCACGCGCCGCCGTCAATCGTCGAGCCTCTCATCGCCGCGTCCATTGCGTGGGTCGGCGTGGAAAGCCTGCGTGGGAGACGTTCGGGCCGCTGGTGGGTCGTCTTCGCGTTCGGGCTGGTCCACGGGTTCGGCTTCGCCGGCGCCTTGACGGAGCTGGGATTCGAATCCTCGGCCGCTGACGTTGCGCTCGCACTCCTGTCGTTCAACGGCGGTGTCGAGCTGGGTCAGCTCGCCGCGGCATCGGTGATGGTTCCGATTGTCCGGGTGTTCAGGTCGCGTCCTTCGTGGCGTACGCGGCTGCAGCCGGCCTGCTCGATGATCATCATCGCGGCGGGCACGGCATGGCTGATACAGCGCCTCTGGTGACGATCACTCTCCGCTGCCCGCTGCCCGCTGCCCGCTGCCCGCTGCCCGCAGCCCGCAGCCCGCGACTCGCGGCAAGGACCCGCGAGCGCACCGCCGGACCGCGGACCGCCGACCACGGACTGCGGACTGCGGAGAGTTGATAATCTCGGTCCATGTTTTCCGAGACCGACGCCTACGTCAGGTACATGGGCCGTTGGAGCCGTCAGCTTGCGCCGTTGATGCTGAAGTTCGCCCGGCTGCCGGAGCCGGAAGCCGTTCTGGACGTGGGCACCGGGACCGGCGTCCTGGCGTCGGCGGTGACCGAGGCTCATCCCGGCGCGACAGTGACCGCGATCGATCCCTCGGCCAGGTTCGTCGCGGCGGCAACGGATCGGAGCTCCAACCCGCGATTGCGCTTCCAGGTCGGCGATGCCCAGGCGCTGGAGTTCCCCGATGCGTCGTTCGATGCCACGCTGTCATTGCTGGCGCTCAACTTCATTCCCGATCCGCCCAAGGCGCTCGGCGAAATGATCCGGGTGACCCGTTCCGGTGGCGTTGTCGCGGCCGCGGTCTGGGACTACGGCGAAGGCGCGCAAATGCTCCGCGTGTTCTGGGATGAAGCGGTGGCCCTCGATCCGGCGATCGCATCGCGCGACGAACGGCACATGCCTTTGTGCCGCCGTGGCGAGCTGGCCGCGTTCTGGCGCCAGGCCGGCCTCGCGGATGTCCGTGAGCAGGCGCTGACGACGGAACTGGTCTTCGAGTCGTTCGACGATTACTGGCTGCCCTTTCTCGACGGCGTCGGACCCGCCGGGGCCTACGCCGCGTCGCTGGCCGATCCAGCCCGAGACGCGTTGCGAGCGCGGCTCATCGGCCGGCTCTCGCATGGGCGAGAGGATCAGGTCATCACTCTCAAAGCGCGGGCATGGGCAGTTCGGGGAGTGGTGGCCTGAAAACATCGGCCTGAAGGCCCTGGCTGTCGTCTTCCCCCTCGCGTTCTCGATCTCCCAAGCACGGGGCAATGGCGCCCCTTTGAGTGCAGGAGTGCAGAGGAGTCGCGATGTTCAGCACTGTTCGACAGTCGGTTGCCGCCGGCCTGATCGTGGCCGGCATGAGTGTGTCGCCGGCCATGGCCCAGACGATCAGCGAGCCGGATGTGCCGTCAGATCTCGTGGTGCCCGCGGGCCACGTGCTCTTTGCCAAGGGCTTTGCGGTCGGGACCCAGAATTACATGTGCCTGCCTGCGACGGGCGGAGGAGTGGCGTGGAAGGGCTTCGCGCCCGAGGCCACATTGTTCGTGCCGGTGCTGGGCCTGCACCCACAGCTCGCGACGCACTTCCTGAGCGCGAATCCTGATGAGGACGGTCTGGCGCGACCGACCTGGCAGCATTCGATCGACAGCAGCAAGGTGTGGGGGAAGATCTACAAGATCTCGACGGATGCGAATTACGTCGAACCGGGCGCAATTCCCTGGCTGCTGCTCGAAATGGCTGGCAAGGAGACCGGGCCGGATGGCGGATCGTTCTTCACGCAGACCGCCTACATCCAGCGCGTCAACACGTCCGGTGGCGTGGCACCGCCGACTGGCTGCACCGCCTCCACCATCGGTGCGCTCGCGCTGGTGCCGTACACCACCGACTACTACTTCTACAAAGCCCGCCGTCCGCGATAGCGCGTGCGACGGGCTTCAGAACACCAGCGTCCACCCCGGGTTGCGCGCCTGTTCTCTCGTGTAAGACACGCCGTGCACCTTGAGGCCCTTGTCGTCGACCAGGGTAATGACGCCGCCCTTGTTCGAGAGTGCCAGCGGTTGCCGGATTTGGATCACGCGAGTCGCACCGGCGCGCAGCACGTCGGACAAGGGCAGGCGCATCTTCTGGGTGTCCAGTAAGGCCCATCCTTTGAGGTCGATGTCGTGCGGGGCGGTGTTGATCAGCGTGATCACCTCGACCTCCGGCGACTGCGTCGCGTTGACCAGCGCGGCGACGATGCGGACGAGGCCTTCGGGATCGTCTCCTGTTGGCGGAGGCGGCGGTGGCGGTGGCGGCATCGGCCCGGGTGTGGGTGGCGGCGGTGCGGGCACCGGAGGCTTCGGCGCCGCGATCGAGTGGCCGGTCTTGTCGTCGGTGTGCCAGCCTTGCGACTGGAACTTCAGGAAGATCGCGGTCCACTCGTGCTGATCGGGGAACTGCACGAGCAGGCCGCCGTCCTGGTAGACGCCGTCGTCACCGACGAACCGCCCGGAGTTCCCCTGGTTCATGTGAATGTCGTGGATCCCGTTGCCGGGCAGGAATCCGAAGTACTTGTCCTTGACGCCCGCCTCGGGTCCCCAGCGTTCGCCGAACGCATAGACCAGCGCGTTCTCGTCGGCGACGGCCCGCTGCATCACGCGATCGAGCTTCTCGTTGAGATCGTTGTCGAACCCGGGAAGGCTGAACGGAAGCGGCCGCATCTGGCTGCGGTCGAAGAGATTGCCCCTGATGAAGTCGAGTGCGCCCGATGCTGGCTTGCGCTCCAGCGCCTTGAACCCTTTCGGAAACGCCTCGACGATCGCGGTGATCGGGTGCTGGAAGCGTTCGATCACGACGAACTCGACATCGGAGGGCGGCAGCTGGGATTTCACGTTCACCGCGATCCGGTAATCGGTCGTGTCGTCGATGATCCGGACCTGATAGTGCGGGCTCGTCCCCGCGCCGAGCCGGACCTCGATCGCCTTTCCCTTCAATACGCCATAAGAACGCAGCGCCACGATCATCCTCCATGAGAAAGACCGGAGTATCCGTCCGAAGGCCGGGTGGTGACGGTTAATTCTTGTTAGACGAAATATGATGGGCGGCCGGACGACGAAACGCGTCTGGCGTCGTCAGACGGCACGGAGGAGGCAGGTGCTCGTTTCCGCTGAGCTTCGATGGTTCTGGCGCGGTGGTGTGCCCGCGGCAGTCGACGCGTGGTTCCGGAAGCGCGAGGTTCCCGCCGGTGGAGGGAAACGGCGGACCGATGAGTACCTCGTCGATCGGAGTCAGATCGAGCTCGGTTTGAAGAAGCGGGGGACGAAGCCAGGCATCGAGATCAAGGGCCTCGTGGGCAGCCGACGAACCGTTTCGACCCCGTTCGACGGGCGCGTGCAGATCTGGAGCAAGTGGACCTCGGAGACCCTGACGATTGATCACCTGCCGCGTGTCAACGTTCACAAGACCCGATGGCTGCGGAAGTTCGACACGTCGGGATCACACGTAGTCGAGATCGAACTCGACGACCAGGAACGGCCGCGGCATTCACCGGACAAGCTTCCGGAACGCGGCTGTCACTTCGAGGTGGTTTCCCTGGAGGTGGAGGGCGGCAGCACGCCGTGGGGGTCGGTTGGATTCGAGGCGTTTGGCGATCTGTCGACCGTGGAGAACAGTCTCGACCGGACGCTCTCGCACGTTGCGACAGCGGCGGAGCTGCCCGCCGGACGCGAGCTCAGTTATCCGGGCTGGCTCGTACAGCTGTTCGAAGGAGAACATCGGGTTCATGAAACGCGCGCCGGAATTTCCAGCGGAGATTGAAGATTACCGCGACGTGCGGTGGCGCCGCGAAGGGATGCGACAGGTCGAGACCGCCTTCGAGGCCGAGCGCTTCATCGAGCAGGTCGGGTTTGCCTTTTGCCTCACCGATGCCCGGCGGCCGGGGCCCTCGCTCTACGTCGCGGTGTGCGGCCGGCGTGATGCGGTGATGCCCCGCAACGTGCAGAAGGACGAGGAAGCGTCGCTGACCTGGCACCTCAAGGACGAGTTACTGCGGCGGGGAAGGGTCTACTACGCGAAACTCGCGCGCGGCAAGGCGATGTTCCTGGCGCCGCGGATGATTCCCTGCTTCGCCGCGATCTGGAGCGTTCGCCGGTCGGAAGAGACGCGGCGCCTGAGCCGAAGCGCCCGGGCCATCCTGCGCGTGCTCCGCAAGGAATGGGAGATGAGCACGGCCGACCTGCGCGACGAATCGGGCGTGAAGGATCGGTACGCCTTCACGAAAGCGATGGACGAACTGCAGGCGTCGATGCTCGTGGTACCGAGCGAAGTCTTCTATCAGCCGAAATTCACCTATATCTGGACGCTGGCGGTCGGACGCTTCCCCGACGCGCTGCTCCGCCGGACGAATCGCGAGACGGCAGTGCGTGAAATCGCGCGCTGTTTCCTCACCGGCGCCGGAATGACGATGCGGGGTGAGCTGGCCCGCGTGACCGGCCTCTCACGCCCGGAGGCCGGCCGCGGCAACCGCGCGCTGGTCGCGGAAGGCTACGCGAGGATGCCTTCCGCTGGGGAGTACTGGTTGATCGAACGGCCAGGCACTATTCGCTGATCGCTAGTGGTCCATTCTGGTCATTTCTAGAGTGTCAAATCCCAAGCTCCAAGCTCCAAATCCCAACGCACGCCCAACTCCCAAACCAACCTCCAATCGGTTGGGAGTTGATTTGGGAATTGGTTTGGGCTTTGGAGGTTGGGAGTGCCTTGGAGCTTGGGATTTGGAGCTTGGGATTTGACACGCTACAACCACCGATACGATCCACAGGCTATTCCTGGCGAAGCGCCACGATCGGACTGACTCGAATCGCTCGCCTTGCCGGGATCGCGCACGCGACCAGCGCGACCGCGGAAAGGATGATGACGGTTGCCGCAAAGGTCGGCACGTCCGTGGTCGAGATCCCGTGCAGAAAGCTCGTGAGCGATCGGCTGCCTGCCAGTCCGCTTCCGAGGCCAAGCAGGATTCCGATGCCGACCAGCAGCATGCCGTCGCGCACCACCAGCAGGAAGACCTGCCGTGTGTCGGCGCCAAGCGCCACGCGAATCCCCATTTCCCGGGTCCGGCGCGAGATCGTGAACGACAACACGCCGTAGATGCCGATGACGGCCAGCAGCAGCGCCAGGCCGCCGAACGCGGTCAGCAGCCAGGCGCCCATGCGTGCAGCGTAGAGTGAAGTGGCCACGGTCTCCGACATGGTCCGGATCGCTGGCACCGGAAGGTTGGGCTCGAGCGCCTGGATTTCACGGCGCAATGCGGGGATCAGGGATGAGGGGGCCACGGATGCACGCACGTACAGCATCATCCCGGTCTCGTGATTCTGTGCGAGCGGCATGTATGCCACCGGCACCCCCTCTTCTGCGAGCGTGCCGTACTTCGTGTCGCGGACGATCCCGACGATCTCGCGCCATGGCCCTTTCGGGCCGTCAACGCTGATGCGTGCGCCGATCGGGTTGGCGCCGGGAAAGTGCATCGCGGCCGCCGTGGCATTCAGGATGATGACCGGCGGTGAATTTGCGGTGTCGCTCGTGGCGAAGTCGCGCCCGTTCAGGAGCGGCGCGCCGAGCGTCGAGAAGTAGCGCAGGCCGACAACGTTGGCATTGATCACTCGCACGTCGCCCGAAACGATCGTGCTGCTCTCGCTCGACACCTGATCGTGCGAGGCCTGCCGTCCCTCGACGTGAACGCTGAGCACCCGGCCGGTGCCGCCGAGGAGCGCGACTCGTGCCACCGTGGCCGATTCGACGCCAGGCAGCCGTTCGACCCGTTCGACGACCTGCTTGTAGAACTCGCGACCCTGCGTGCTCGTGTAGCGCAGCAGGTTGATGCTGAGCGGAGCCGACGCCAGCCGCTCGACGTCGACGCCCGGATCGATCGCACGCGCCGCCTGCAGGCTGCGAACGAAGAGGCCGGCAGTGATCAACAGCAGCAACGAGAGCGCCACCTCCGCCACGACCAGTGTTTTCTTCACGTCGAACCTGGCTCCGCGCTCGGGTTGGGACGCGTCGCCACCCTTGAGCGCGGGCACGAGTCCCGGCCGCGACGCTTCGAGCGCGGGAGCGATGCCGAACAGGATGCCGGTCACGCCCGACAGCACCAGCGCGAAGAAGAGGACCCGCTGATCGACCATGAAGTCGACAGTGAGCGGCAGGCCGCCAGGCGGCGGTGGCGCGGCCTTGAAGCCTTCGATGACCGCCGCGGCCAGCAGCACGCCGGCGACACCCCCGAGGAGCGCCAGCAGCAGGCTTTCCGTCAGCAGCTGCCGGACGAGACGCGCGCGGCTCGCGCCAAGGGCCAGCCGCACCGCGATCTCGCGCCGTCGCGCGGCGGCCCGGGACAGCAGCAGGTTCGCGATGTTGGCACAGGCAATCAGCAGGACCGCTCCAACGGCGCCGAACAGCAGCAACGCGACGGATCGCATCTGCTGGCGCCCGGCGGCGTTCGCTTCATCAATCGGAAGCGTCGTGACGTGCAGGACCGGCACGGGCTGCGACGATCCCTGCGCCCGCTGCCGCAGGTGCTCTGCCATCACGGCGTCGAGATCGGCGGTCGCTTGTGCGCCGCTCACGCCCGGCTCGAGACGGCCGACGGCGAAGATCCAGCTGTTGGTCGGGTTCTTGAGCAGGTCGGGGTTCTGTTCGCCCGAATACCGTTGCCGGGGCGGCCGCATGATGGCCTGCATCATCATCGGCACGTACAGGCTGCGCACGCTTCCCAGCTGCGGACCCGGGAACCCGGCCGGTGCGACCCCGACGATCGTGAAGACGTGCCCGTTGAGCCGTACTTCCCGGCCGATCACGTCGCCGTGACCGGCGAATCGTGACTGCCAGAACTCGTGGCTGATCACGGCGACCGGATGCGCACCCGGCGTCTCATCGTCGCGCGGGGAAAGCAGTCGTCCTTGCGCCGCGCGCACGCCGAGCACGTCGAAGAAGTTGCCGCTGACGATCAGGCCGCTCACCAGCTCGGCTGAGTCGCCGGCGTTCAGGCTCGCCGTGATGCCGCCCCAGGCCGCCAGTCCGTCGAACGATCGGTTGTTGTCGCGCAATGCCGCGTACTGCGGATACGAGAACACGTTGCCGACGGCGCCCCGGTACACGTAGAGCAGGCGTTCACGGTTTGCGACGGGAAGCCGTTGCAGCAGCGTCGCATTGACGAGGCTGAAGACCGCGGTGTTGGCGCCGATGCCCAGCGCGAGCGTCAGGACTGCCGCCATCGTGAACCCCGGCTGCCGCCACAGCATGCGTGCGGCGTAGCGGAGGTCCTGGAGGAAGTCCCTGAATGCGCTGCGCCGTGGCGAACCGGGCGCGATCGGCGGAGGCGTCCGGGCCTGCGCGAGCGCGCGCATCTCCCGGGCGAGGGTGTCGTGGTCGTCGAGCTCTTCGAGCGCGAGACGTCTCGCCTCGGGATCGTCGTGGCCTTCGGCGCGCAGTTGTTCGTAGCGATCGTCGAGGTGCTGCGAGAGCTCTTCGGCGATCTCCTGCTCGCGCGCCGGCGACAACCGGAGGGCTGCCAGCCGGGGACGCAGGTGCTCGGACCACTGCGGCCCCTGCCCTGAGCCTGTCGAAGGCCCCTGCCCTGAGCCGGTCGAAGGGCCCTGCCCTGAGCGAGCGGAGCGAGTCGAAGGGTTACGCATTGTCGACTCCGGTGATGAGGCGCATCGCGCTGACGAAGGTTTTCCAGGTGTTCCGCTGGCTGGCGAGGACCCTCCGGCCCTCGGCTGTGAGCCGGTAGAAACGGCGCCGGCGCTGGCCCGCCTTCTCCACCCATCGACCCTGCAGCCAGCCGCGTTCTTCCAGCCGGTAGAGCAGCGGATAGAGCGAGGCGATGTGGAACTTCAGCTGCCCGCCGGATCGCGTCTCGATCAGCCGACTGATCTCGTAGCCATGGCGGGCGCGCGTTTCCACGATGGAGAGGATGATCAGCTCCGCGGAGCCCTTCTTCAGTTCGCGATCGAGGATGCGCCGGTCGATAGATGTCATAGCCACATATGCTATAGCCAATCAGCGTCGGCCGCGCAACTCCAGGGACGAACAAAAATGTCCCTGCGCCGGTCGTTGCGCCAGCGCAAAGACGGCGGCGGCCGGACGGGTGATCCTTTTCAGAGTCAAGGGACAAGGGACTCCCTTGTCCCTTCTCGGTAACACTCTTTGAGCGGCCGTGTTAGAGCTGGACACCCCGCTTGACAGGGCCGTGAGCGGCAGGCGCAGACTATGGCCACGGTGAGAGGTGACAGGGGTTCGGGACTTTCACATTGCCAAAAGTGCCAAGATTGCCAAAATTGCCAAGATTGAAAACGCGCGGGACAGGGCGGGTGCCGCCGGCGGGCAGTGGGCGCGCCCTGATCCTCGCGACCATGTCGTTCGCGCTGTCGTTTGCCGCGTGGGGACTGGTCGGCGGTCTGGCGCCGGTGTTCGCCGGCCTGTATGGCCTGACCGCCTCGCAGACGGCGCTGCTCGTGGCGGTCCCGGTGCTGCTCGGCTCGCTGGCCCGCCTGCCGATGGGCATGCTGACGGATCGGTTCGGCGGCCGCGTCGTCTTCACCGCGCTGCTCCTCGTGTCTGCGGTGGCGGCCTGGCTGGTTCCCGCCACGCGCAGCTATCGATCGCTGCTCGTCGCCGCGTTCCTGATCGGCCTGGCGGGGTCGTCGTTTGCGGTGGGCGCCGCGTTCGTGTCGCGCTGGACGCCCGCGGCGCGCCAGGGCACCGCGCTCGGTGTGTACGGACTGGGCACGATGGGCCAGTCGCTGGCGGTCTTCGCCGGTCCGGTGGCGGCGGCCGCACTCGGTTGGCCGGCGGTGTTTCACGGTACCGCCGTCCTCCTGGTGATCTGGGCGATCGTGTTCGTCTCGCTCGCGCGCAACCCGGTTGACGCGGCACGCCCGGCCGGCGTGTCGGCGATGGTGGCCGTCCTGCGCCGGTCGCCGGCGGCATGGCTGCTCGGCGGGTTCTACTTCCTCACGTTCGGCGGGTTCGTGGCGTTCTCGATCTACCTGCCGACGCTCCTCAAAGCGCAGTTCGGGCTGATGCCGGCCGATGCGGGGTTCCGCGCCGCCGGGTTCGTGGTCCTCGCGACGCTCATGCGTCCCGTCGGTGGCTGGCTCGCGGACCGGATCGGCGGGGCCCAGGTCCTGTCCTGGGTGTTCGGCGGCGTGGCGCTGTTCGCCCTCCTGCTCATGTGGCCGTCGATGTTGCCGTTCACCGTCGGCGCGCTGGCCTGCGCGATGCTCCTGGGACTCGGCAACGGTGCGGTGTTCAAGCTGGTCCCGGAACACTTTCCCAGGGATACCGGGACGGTGACCGGTCTGGTTGGCGCGCTCGGCGGCCTCGGAGGCTTCTTCCCGCCGCTGCTCCTCGGCGTGTTCCGCGACCGCCTCGGCATCATCTGGCCGGGGTTCGTGCTGCTCTCGGCGACGGCGCTGGCGCTGCGTTTCGCGAACCAGCGCGTGTTTCGCCCGGGCGATGTCGCGTGGGCAGAGGCGCTGCCTGCGGCCTCGCGGCGCGCGCTGGAGCGTGTGAAGGCGGGCGCCTGGGCGACGCTCGTCATGGCAACGCTGGCCGCGGCGATCGTCGTGGGATCGAGAAATCTCCAGCACTTCGATGCCGCGCTGGTTGGCTACACCTTCGCGACGCTGTTCGCGGCGTTCGGTATCAGCTACCGGTACGCGATGTGGCTGAACCGCCCACCCACGCGCATGTACTGGCGGCGCGGATGGCAGGCCTTCTTTTCGGGCCGTTCACCGGCCCGCACGATCACGGCGCTTGGCCGCCGCGCCACGGTGGAGTTCGCCGCGAATGCCTACATCTTCAAGCGCGGCCGGCTCAGGGGCCTCGCGCACTGGCTCATCATGTGGGGCTGCGTGATCGCCGGCGCGATCACGTTCCCGCTCGTCTGGGGCTGGATCCATTTCGAGACCGTGCCGGGTGACCTCCACGCCTATCGCGCATTTCTGTTCGGGATCCCGATGCAGGACTTTCCGGTCGAGTCCGCGCTGGCGTTCCTGATCTTCCACGGTCTCGTGTGGTCGTCGTTCCTGGTGATCGCGGGCGTGATGATTGCCTTCCGGCGGCGCATGGTCGACCACGGCGCGGTGGCGGTCCAGCAGTTCGGCCAGGACATTCTCCCGTTGCTGCTGCTCTTCGCCATCAGCGTGACCGGCTTGATGCTCACGGCGAGCTACACGTGGATGAAGGGGTATGCCTACGACTTCCTCGCGATTCTTCACGCCGCGACGGTGATCGTGACGCTGCTGTGGCTCCCGTTCGGAAAGCTCTTTCACGTGTTCCAACGCCCGGCGCAGCTTGGCGTTGGTTTCTACAAGGATGCCGGGGCCGCCGGCGAACAGGCGCGATGCCTGCGCTGCCGGCAGCCGTACGCCTCGGCATCGATGATCCGCGATCTTGCAACAGTCGAACGGGAATTGGGGTTCCGGTACGAGCTGCCCGGCGGCCGCCACTATCAGGACGTGTGTCCGAAATGCCGCCGGGCCTTGTTCGGACTCTCACAGGGCGCCCTGTGGCAGCAGCACGTCGATGCGCGCGGCGAACGAGGAACGGGGTAGGCCGGCGTGGCGAACGTTCCTGTCGATCCGTTGCGCATCATCGCCCGTTTCGGGCCGCACCTCTCGTCGATGACCGGCGTGCGGCTCTCGACCAGCGTCGAGCCCGAGCGCCTCGTCAAGACTCACTGCTGCTTCTGCGGACAGCAGTGCGGCATTCAGCTCAAGGTTCGGGACAACGAGGTGATCGGGTTCGAGCCGTGGGAAGACTTTCCGTTCAATCGCGGGATGTTGTGTCCCAAGGGCGTCAAGCGGTACCTGCAAGGCTCGCATCCCGACCGCCTCACGACCGCGCTCCGGCGGGACTCGTCGGCGGAGGCCGGCTTCAGCCCGATCCCATACGATCAGGCCATCGCTCGAGTGGCTGGTGAAATCGGCCGGCTTCAGGCTGCTCACGGACCGGGGGCCGTCGGGGTCCTCGGCGGCGCGAGCCTGACCACCGAGAAGACCTACCTGCTCGGAAAGTTCGCCCGCGTCTGCCTGAAGACACCGTTCATCGACTACAACGGCCGGCTCTGCATGGTCAGCGCCGGCGCCGCCAACAAGAAGGCGTTCGGCATCGATCGCACGACCAATCCGTGGTCCGACATGGTCGGCACCGACGTGATCTGGATCGCGGGTTCGAACGTTGCCGAATGCTCGCCCATCACCACGAACTACATCTGGCAGGCGCGCGAGCTGGGCGCGAAGATCATCATCCAGGATCCGCGGATCACGCCGGCCGCCCGCACCTGCGACCTCTACCTGCCGGTGAAGCCTGGACGCGACGCGGCGCTCTTTGCCGGCGTCCTGCAGATCATGATCGAGCGCGACTGGCTCGATCACGCGTTCATCGCCGAACACACGTCCGGCTTCGAACAGGTAGCCGAGTACTGCCGGCAGTGGACACTGGCCCGGACCGCGGACGTCACCGGCGTGCCCGCGCGTGCGATCGCCCAGGCCGCCGAATGGTGGGGCACGGCCCGCACGAGCTTCCTCTTCCATGCGCGCGGTATCGAGCACCACTCGAACGGCGTGCAGAACTCGCTCGGCACGATCAATCTCGTCCTGGCCTCGGGACGCATCGGCAAGCCCAAGAGCGGCTACGGCACCATCGTCGGCCAGGCGAACGGGCAGGGCGGCCGCGAGCACGGACAGAAGTGCGATCAGCTGCCTGGCTGGCGCGAGATTGCGAATCCTGAACACCGCCGCTACATCGCCGGCGTCTGGGGCATCGACGAGCGTGAACTGCCGGGGCCCGGCGTCGACGCCTACGAGATGTTCCGGAAGATCGACGCCGGCGAGATCAAAGGCCTGATCTCGATCTGCTTCAATCCCAAGGTCTCACTCCCGGACAACTCCTTCGTGACCCGGTGCCTCGAGAAGCTCGAGTTCTATACCGCCATCGACTTCTTCCTCAACGACACCGCGTGGCACGCCGACATCGTGCTGCCTGGGAGCCTCCACGAGGAGGACGAAGGCACGGTGACCCAGGTCGAAGGACGCATCATCAAGATCAACAAGGCGGTGGAGTGTCCCGGCGAGGCTCGGGAAGACTGGAGAATCATCCAGGACATCGCCAAGGCGCTCGGCCGGCCGGCGGGCTTCACGTTCGCGGATCCGCGCGAGATCTTCGAGGAGCTTCGGGTTGCCAGCAAGGGCGGCGTGGCCGACTACTCCGGCGTGACCTACGAAAAGATCACGCGGCAGATGGGAGTGTTCTGGCCGTGCTACAGCGACGATCCGAGAACCGGCGCCGCAATCGACGATCACCCGGGAACGCCGCGCCTGTTCGAGCCCGGCAGCTACAACCCGGTTGCGAGGGGGAACGGACCTTTCTACTTTCCCGACGGGCGTGCCCGGTTCAACGTCGCCGAGTACCGGCCTCCCGTTGACGATGCGAGTGACGAGTATCCGATCTACCTGACGACCGGCCGCGTCGTCAGCCAGTTCCTGTCGGGCACCCAGACGCGCCGCATCGGTCCGCTCGTTCGTCAGTACGCCGAACCGCGCATCGAGATGCATCCGCGGCTGGCCGCGAAACTCGGCATCGCCGACGGCGACTGGACAACGGCCGAAACCCGCCGCGGAACGATCACGCTGCGAGCGCAGGTAGTGACGACGATCCGGCCCGACACCATTTTCATTCCGTATCACTGGGCCGGGCCGAAGAGCGCGAATCAATTGACCGTCGCCGCCCAGGACCCCATCAGCAAGATCCCTCAGTACAAGGTCTGCGGCTGCCGGGTCCGGAAGGCGGAGGCGCCGCCTGATTACGCGGCCGTGCTGGAACCGCAGCAATAGCTGGACGGATAGAGATGGCCAAACCGGAGTACCTGCACTTCTTCATCGATCCCAACCGATGCATCGGTTGCCAATCGTGCGTGCAGGCGTGCACGGAGTGCGACACGCATCGAGGGGAGTCGATGATTCACCTCGAGTACGTCAATCGGCAGGAGAGCGTCCAGACCGTGCCGGTCGTGTGCATGCACTGTGATCAGCCGACCTGCGCCGAGGTCTGCCCGGCAGACGCGATCAAGCGGACGGGCGACGGCGTGGTGCAGTCGGCGCGAAAGCCCAGGTGCATCGCCTGCGGCAACTGTGTGGTCGCGTGTCCGTTCGGCGTGCCGGAGCTGTACGAGGACCGAAAGATCATGATGAAGTGCGACATGTGCTACGACCGGTCGAGCGTCGGCAAGAAGCCGATGTGCGCGACCGTCTGTCCGAGCCAGGCGCTCTTCTTCGGCACCCTCGAGCAGATCACTCAGCTGAGACCGCTGTCGGCGCCCGTGAATACCTTCCAGTTCGGCGACCAGACCATCACCACCCGGGTGTACGTGATGGTGCCGCGTCAGATCGCGACGCGGGCGCCGCTCCTGGACGTGGTTTCAGCGATGGACGAACAACCACGAAGCCGCGCTGTGACCCTCAGGGTCGTCGCCGACAGCGATCCCTTCGCCGGCGTGGAGGTGTAGTGATGAGCGAGGTGACAGCCGATCCCCGCGGTCCGGTCGACCCGCAGATCAACTCACCGGGTCGCGAGGGGCTGACCGGGACGGCGTCTTCGGATCTTTATGCACCCCTCGTCGAGCGCGACCAGATCACGATTGCGCCCGACTTTGCGCCTCCTGACGCGCAACCCGCCTGGCGGCAGGATTTCCCGATCGACTGGCCGCAGGATCAATACGTCGAGCGCCGCGACTTCATGAAGTTCATGGTCCTGACGAGCGCGGCGTTTGCGGTTGGCCAACTGTGGATCGCCGCACAGAACTGGTGGCGGCGGCAGAACGGTTCGTACGAGATCAGGCGGATCGCGTCAATCGACGACATCGCGGTCGGCGGGGCGATCGTCTTCACCTATCCAGCCGAGCACGACCCGTGCTTGCTGGTGCGGCCGTCCGCCACCGAGCTCGTGGCGTTCAGCCAGAAGTGCACACATCTCTCGTGTGCGGTGATTCCGCGCCCGGCGGAAGGCATCTTCTTCTGCCCCTGCCACGAAGGCCGATTCGATCTGAGAAGTGGGGTGCCGACCGCAGGCCCTCCGCGGCGGTCGCTGCCACGGATCCTGCTCGACGTCCGCGGCGGCACGATCTACGCCGTCGGCGTCGAGGAAAGGACGACATGAGGACGACCGCCCACCGTCCGTTCAGTCGCGATCAGCGGACCACGATCGTCTACGGCATGCTCGCCTTCGTGCTCATCATCGTCGTCCTGCAGCTCTGGCTGCTCACGGCGACGATGAACGCGTGGCTGGGTGGCGATGACTCGGTCGTCCTGCCCGCCGCGGCGGCCAGCCTCGGCTGCCTGGGTCTCAACGCCGGGTTGCTCTGGTATCTCGGTCGGCTCGAACGCGCGCGGCGACCGCGCGGCCTCTGAGCGAATCATCCACGCGGCCTTGAAGAGAGGCCCTTGAGAAGAGGGCCAGGAGTTCAGGCTAGAACGCCAGCGCGCGGGCCCGATCGTAGAGAGGGTGCTTCTCTCCGACGATGGCAGACACATGCACCATCGCGCGCTTGGCGTCGTCGCGGGCACGACCGGTCTCGCCGACCCCGGCCAACGCCTGCGCATGAATGAGCAGGTCTTCAGCGACAGACAGGCTGCCCTCTGTATCGATCGCCTGGAGCTGTGACAGGTGCAGCGCGGCCCTGGCCGACTGTTCGGCGTCCGGAAAGCGCCGCTGCTCGAGCGCGAGCTTCGCGGCATATGAGTGATAGACGCGCCAGGCAGGATCCGTCTCGTTGTTCAGCTTCGCGAGAAGCGCTCTCGCTTCGGTCAGAAAGCTGGATGCGCGATCGAGCTCGGCCCGCGCGAGGGCGACGTGGGTCCCGGCGAACAGAAACTGGCGTGCCGTGTATTGCTGCTCCGCCCGCAGGCGTGTGTACAGCGGCTCGGTCTCGGCCACCAGCTGGTGCGCCTCCGGCAGCTGGCCCGTGTCGCAGAGCGCAAGGATGCGGGTGACCGAAGAGGCGCGAATCAACGTCGCGTCGCTGCGCTCGCGCGCCGCCGAACTGGCGCGTACCAGCGATGTGAGGGCTTCCCCCGCCCTTCCAAGCCGCACCAGCGTCAAACCGATCTCGTAATCAAGCGCGGGCATCGATCCCGGCAAGCCGCCGCGGCGGATGTAGGTGGCGAGCTCGAACGCAAGGATTGACAGGGCCCGGTTCGGCTGACCGCCCTCGCGCAGGATCGTCGCGTAGATCACCTGGATGTTGATCATGCCGGCGGTGCTCGCGCGGCCGATCTCGTTCCGCAGTTCGATTCCGCGGGCGGCCGCCTGCGCGGCGTCTCGGTAGCGTCCCGCCTGGCTGTAGGCGCGCGAGAGCAACAGGAGCGTTTCGCCGTGGCCGTCGGTCCGCACCATGCCCTCGGCTTCCTCGAGCCGGCGCACTTCCTCGACCGCCGCAATCGCCCGCGGCGAGTCGCCCGCCAGCCGCGCAATCGCCGACTGATCGGCGAGGCAGCTGATCAACGTCTCGGTCGGCGGAGGATTGCTGTTCCGAAGGCCGGTGACGACCTCGTCGATGAGTTGCCGCGCCTGCGCGGCGTTGCCTCCCTGCGACAGATCGCGAGCGCGCCAGCATTTCAGCTGGGCGAGGACCTCCAGTTCGCCGGCGGCGGGTGCGGTCGCTTCCAGTTCGGTGACCAGTGCCCGATGCCGGCCGAAGCTGCCAAGCTGGCGATAGCGGCCGGCGATTCCGAGGAGCAGCGTCAATCTGAGCAGCGGGTCATCTTTGTATTGCGCGCGGACGATCGTAATCGCGCGCTCCAGCTGCTGCTCGAGATCGCCCTGGGACCTGGTCGCGGCCAGATCGGCGGTGAGGTAGTCGGTCAGCTCCGCATTCGCCCGCGCGATCCGCGCCGCGCGGTTCGCGGCCGCTGCCTGGGCATCCGCGCGAAGCTTCTCGCGGACCGCCGTATTCCGCTGCAGGCGCGCCTCGTAGGCCTGCCAGATCGAGACGGCGGACCCGGCGACGATCACGATCAGCGCGGCGGACAGCGCCGCGGAGGCCAGACGATTGCGCGCGACGAACTTTTTCAGACGGTAGATGCGGCTGTCGGGCCGCGCCACGACCGGCAGGCCGTCGAGGAAGCGCTGAAGATCCTCGCCGAAGGCGTTGACGGTGGGATAGCGCTCCGCCGGCGCCCTCTTCAACGCCTTCAGCACGATCGTGTCGAGATCGCCGTGGAGGGTGCGACGCACGGCCGGATCGGCGGTCGTCGTGCTCGGGGGCGGCACATCGGCCCGGACGATCGCATCGTGAAGCGCCGCCAGCGAATCCTGCCGAGGCTTGTACGGTCGCGCTCCCGTCAGCAATTCGTAGAGGACCACGCCGAGTGAGTAGACGTCCGACGCAGTACTGAGCGGTTCCCCGGTGATCTGTTCCGGTGACGCGTACTCGGGCGTGTGCGGCCGGCCGGCGAGCTCGGTGAGCGCGGTCTGCTGCGTCCGCCCCTGTTCGAGCAGCTTGGCGATCCCGAAGTCGAGCAGCCGCACCTGGCCATCGGCCGTCACGAGGATGTTCGAAGGTTTGAGGTCCCGGTGAACGACCAGCTGCGCGTGGGCATAGGCGACGGCCTGGATGACCTGGAGGAACACACGGATCCGCGCGCGTGCGTCGAGTTGGTGTTCGCGGCAGTAGTCGTCGATCGGGCGTCCCTCGACGTACTCGAGCGCCAGATACGGACGGCCGCGCGGAGTCACCCCGGCGTCGTAAAGCCGGGCGATGTTGGGATGCGTGAGCGCCGCAAGGATGTCGCGTTCACGCCGCATCCGTTCGGCCAGCGTCGTGCGTGGCCAGGCTCCGTGGGGAAGCTTCAACGCGACCGGCCGGCGGATCATGCCGTCGCTTCGCTCGGCGAGCCAGACCGTTCCCATGCCGCCGGAGCCAATCTCGCGCACCAGCCGGTACGGACCAATGCGTGCGGAGCTGTCGTCTCCGCTCTCGTCACCCTCCTCGCTCGCTCCGGCACCGTCACCGATCGTCGGGAGCGTCTCGAGAAAACCGGATCCCTCGAGTGAAGGCGTGTGTGCGAGGAGGGCGAGCAGCCGCGGCTTCAGCGCGTCGTGCTCGGGCCCGAGCGAGGCCACCCAGGCCACGCGCTCGCTGGCGGGCACATCCAACGCCTCGTCCAGCAGACGGCTGAGGCGGGTCCAGACGGCGACGTCCATGGTGAGCGGCTCATTCTAATGCTGCCGAAAGCCCATGAATTCGACCGACAGCCGCTGGCGAGGAGCTACGTTGCCCAAGAGCTTCACAGGAGGGCTATGAGGGTAGGAGGTGTTGTGCATGAAAGAAACCTCCTGATCTCCTGTTTCTCTTGTAAGACGATTCTTGGGCGGCTGTCGCCAGATTAGCGGCCGGAGGCGCCCAACGCCTCTCGCAGGAGCAGCCGCGCTTTCTCCCAGTCGCGCCGCACAGTGCGATCGGTGATCCCCAGCGCCTCGGCGATCTCGGTTTCGGTCATGCCTCCGAAGTACCGCAGTTCGACGACCTGTGCGAGGCGCGGGTCCACGGCGGCGATCTCGTCGAGGGCGTCATGCACGCGCAGGATCTCGTCCTCGCCCGCGGGCCGGGCATCGATCCGGGTGGTCAGCGTGAGGTGCGCAACGGCGCCGCCGCGGCGATCGGCCCGCCGGCGCCGGGCGAAGTCGACGATCACCGATCGCATGACCCGTCCGGTCCATCGCATGAAATGGACCCGATCCGCCAGCCGCAGGCGGCCCGCTTTCGCGAACCGCAGATACGACTCGTGCACGAGCGCGGAGGTATCGAGCAGCGTGTGACGTCCGCCGGATCGCAGCCGGCCACGCGCCAGCTTTCTCAGCTCCGCATAGGTGGCGGCGAACAGCGAGTCGACGGCGTCGGCGTCGCCATCCTGCGCGCGGTGAAGAAGCTCGGTCAGGCTGGCCGCCGGCTTCATCCCCGGAACCCGTGCTGACGCAGGAGCCCGCGGCAGGCCGGGTCCTGGAGCAACGGCGCCATCGCCGGCTCCACGTCGACGTAGCCGAGAAACGGCGCCCGCTGCGCGCACGCGTCGGTGAGCCACCGGAGCGCCGCATTCCCGTCACCGAGCACGGCCGCGAGCATCGCGAGATCGTCCGCACCGGCCTCTGCCCGCTCGTAGCGCTCCTGCAGATCGCGGAATGCGGTGCGGCCGGCTTCGATCTGTCCTTCGCGCACGGCACAGCACGCGTCGAGCAGCAGGATCGTCGACAGCTGGCCGACCAGCGCCTTTGCGCGCGCGAGCTCGGCCCGCGCCAGTTGCAGCTCGCCACGTGCCATTCGCGTCAGGGCCAGGTCGATGTGCGCCTGGGCGAACTCGGGATTGGTCTGGAGCACGTGCTCGTACTGGATGACCGCCTCGTCTATGCGGCCGGCGAAATGCAGGATCCGGCCGATCCCGCTCTGGATGATCAAGGACAGGGGATCGAGCTCCAGCGCCCGGGTCATTTCGGCAAGCGCTTCGTCGAAGCGCGAGCGCGACGCCAGGAACATGGCATACCACTGGCGCGACGGGGCATGACCGGGATTGAGGGCCAGGGCCCGCGTGAACTCAGCCTCCGCGCCGGCCCAGTCCCAGTCGAACCGCGATCTGATGAACGCGAGCGAGACGTGTCCGTCCGCCAGCGTTTCGTCGAGCTCCAATGCCGTCATCGCCGCCCGGCGCGCCTGGGTGACGAGACTGTTTCCGGACGCGGCGCGCAGGTTGACCGCGATGAGCGCACAGCAGTCCGCGAGTCCGGCATGCGCCAGCGCGTACGTCGGATCCTCGGTCACCGCACGCTCGAACAGTGCCCGGGCGTTCTTGAGCGCATCCCCGGTCCGGATGTTGAGGAAATACCGGCCACGCAGATACAGCTGATAGGCCTCGGCATTCACGGTGTGGCGCTTGACGAGGCGTTTCCGTTCGTCACGGCTCAGGCGCAGCCGCAGCGCGCTGGTCAGTTCTTCTGAGATCTCCGCCTGCAGCGCGAAGACGTCTGCGGCGGGACGGTTCAGGACCGTTCCCCACAGCCGCGACCCGTCGGCAACGTCGACGAGCTCCGCGGCGACCACGAATCCGCCAGGCCGCTGCACGACCTCGCCGGTGAGCACGGCATGGACGTCGAGGCGCCGTCCGATCGCCATCGGATCGGCGTGCTGCTCCTTGTAGCGGAAGACGGTGCTGCGGGCCATCACCCGCAGGCGCGGAATCTGCGACAGGTTGTTGATGAGGATCTCGGTCAACCCATCGCTGAAGTACTCGAGCTCGGGATCGTCGCTCTGGTTGGCGAGCGGCAGCACCGCGAGTGAATCGATCGTACGCGACCGGCGGCGCCGAGCCGGCCGCACCGGCGCCGGCAGTGCGACGACCGTGTCGCTCGACGCGGCGGCGCGAACCCCGATCTCACCACCAGCGGTGACCAGGGTTGCGATGCTCGCGAACCGGGTGGCATCGCCGCCCGAGAAAGTGGCGCGCTCGAACGCGGACAGATCCTGGAGGAGCAGCGCGCAGCTCTGATAGCGATCGGCGCGATCCTTTCGCAGCGCCGTCATCACGATTCGCTCCAGTTCCGGCGGCACCGCTGGCCCGAGCGCGTCCGGCTCGCGAAGCAGCACGGCGCCGATGATGTCCGCCATCGTGGTGCCGGCAAAGGGAGCGCCGCCGGACAGCATCTCGTACAGGAGCACGCCGAGGGCAAACACGTCCGCGCGCGGATCGATATCGGTTCCCCGCGCCTGTTCCGGCGCCATGTACCTGAACGTGCCAAGGACGACGCCCTCGCGGGTTTCGATGAGTTGCGTCTCGTCGTCCGGCCCGACCTCGGCTGGTTCGCGGGCGGCGAGCTTGGCCAGGCCGAAGTCCAGCACCTTGACGTACCCGTCGGGCCGGATCATCACGTTTTCCGGCTTCAGATCGCGGTGGATGACGCCGGCGCCGTGTGCCGCGGTCACCGCCTGGGTGATCTGGATCGCGATGGTGACGGCGTGTGCAAGGTCGAGCGGCCCCCGCTCGAGCAAGTTGCGAAGCGTGAGGCCGTCGACATACTCGGTGGCGAGGAACTGCATCCCGCGGTCGTGCCCCACGTCGTAAACCGTCAGGATGTTGGGATGGTTGAGGGCGGAGATGGCCCTGGCCTCACGTTGAAACCGCTGCAGCCGCTCGTCGTCTCGTGCGCCGCGCGGCGACAGGATTTTCAGCGCCAGCCGCCGCCCCAGGCGCACGTCCTCGGCGAGATACACCTGCGCGGTCCCGCCCGATCCAAGCGGCGACACGACGCGGTAGTGCGCCAGCACGTCGCCGGCGGCGAGGACCCAGCTCATACGTTCGTTGCCGGAAGCAGCCTCACATTCTAGCTGGGACCGGGATCCGGTCGGCCAGGATCCGTCCGTCCGGCGCCCGGCCCCCCGGATCCCGGACCCCGGACCCCGGATCCCGGATCCCGGATCAGTAGATACTGTTGCGGGCACCACGAAAATCAGATCCACATTTCTGACGAGAGGCACTGTTCATGAATACGCGCTGGTCGCCGGTGACAACGACAATCTTCCTGCTGCTGCTGGCGCTTGCGCCGATGGCAGGCGATGCACAACAGGGCGCACCGGCCCAGCCGCCTCCGTCCGGCCGCGGGCGCGGCGGCGGCGATCAGTTCGCAGGGCAGCCGCGCATCAATGCGCTGATCGTGAGCGGCGGCTGCTGCCACGACTACTCGGGCGAAGCCAAGGTGTTGATGGACGCCGTCAGCCGGGCGCTGCCGGTCGACTGGACGGCGGTGGTGCAGGGTGGCCGCGGGACCCGGGGCAGCATGCCGGTGTACGCCAGCCCCGACTGGGCGAAACGGTTCGACATCGTCGTTCACAACGAGTGCCTCGCCGATGTCGACGATCCCGCGTATATCCGGCAGATCACCAATGCCCACCGCAACGGTCCGCCCGCCATCGTGATTCACTGCGCGATGCACTCCTACCGTGCCGCGACGATCGACGACTGGCGTGAGTTCCTCGGCGTCACGTCCCGCCGCCACACCAAGCCCTTCAACATCCCGGTCAAGATTGCCGCGAAGGATCACAGCGTGATGAAGGGCTTCAAGGAAGACTGGGTGACCCCGATCGACGAGCTGTACGTGATCGACAAGATCTGGCCCCACACGACCGCCCTCGCGACCGCGGTGAGCCCCGAGGACAAGCAGGAATATCCGCTCGTGTGGGCCAGTGAATACGGCGGGAAGACCCGTGTCTTCGGCACCACGCTGGGGCACGGGACCGACACGTGGGCCGACCCTGTCTATCAGGAGCTCCTGACCCGCGGATTCAAATGGGCGGTCGGCCGCGAATAGCGTCAAGGGTTCTCGGGTTCGCGGGATCGCGGGATCGCGGGTTCGGAATTCGGGTAATCAGCGGTAACTTGCCGCTTGGGTGAGCCTCGGTTGCCGCTGAATACCCCCGGTCCTGCGGACCCGCGAACCCGCGAACCCGCGAACCGTCACGTTGACCACACCCGAAGTCCAGAACGGCTGATCGCAATCGGTATCCGAACCAGCGACGGATTGTCCTGCAGGATCGCGCGAACCATCGCCTTTTTTGCGCCCGGTCGTGCGCTCGCGAGCAAGGTGATCGATCCGCCGTCGCCACCGGCGCCGTTCACCTTCCAGCCGAGGGCGCCATGCGCGGCGGCGATCTCGATCACGCGCCAGGCGTCGCGGTGCACGAGCTCGGCCTGCATTTCTGCCTGGGCGGCGGTGTTGTCCCGCATCGCCAGGCCCAGAGCGTCGAAGTCCCCGGCGAGGAACGCGTCACGCGCACGTTCTGCCGCGGTCCGCAGCGCTTCGAGATGAGCGCAGTCGGGTCCCTGCCGTTCCAGTGTGCGCATCACCAGCTCGTGAATCGGCGCGGAACTGTGCGGCCGTCCCAGGTAGATGACCGTCAGGCGCCGCTGCAGTTCGTGCCGGATCGAATCGGGCATCGCGAGCGGTGAGACCACGGCGGCGGGGTAGTCGGTCACCTCGATGAAGTTCGTGCCGCCGAACGCGGAGCCGAGTTGATCCTGGATGCCCTGCTGCTGGCCGAGGTGGACGGTCTCGACCCGATGAGCGGCGATGGCGATCTGCTGCGGGCCACGCCGGCCGCCCGCGAGCCGATCGAGCGCGCCGAGCAGCGCGACCAGCACCGCTGCCGATGTGCCGGTCGAGGCGCCTGCCGGCGCCCTGGAATGGATCGTGACCTCGATATCCGCCGTGCCGGGAGGCCCGATCTCGCGAAACGATGCTTCGAGGAGCGGGTGAGGCCCCCACTCCGGCGCATCGAGAGCGGGCGCATACCGGACGTCGTAGTTACGGGCGTGCAAGACCACCCGTCCCTCGCGCGTGCCCGGAGGAAACACGTCGATCCGGACACTGACGAGCGGACGCACCGCGATGTTGAAGACCTTGCCCCGGCGGGCGACCCAGGTGTCGGTCCACCCGCCGTTGTCGCAGATCCGAATCGGGGCGGTCGCGAAGATGCTATTTGACGGCGTCATGAAGGCAATGGTGTAGGCTCTGCCGGATAGAAAAGATTGGCCGAACGCGTATTTTGAAACAGTTTCGTCATCGGCCGGCAGTACGCTCCGGAAACGCAGAGGAGCCCGCATGAAACGCCTTGCCTACGCTCTCGTCCTGGTGCTGCTCGGAGGCGGCGGCTGGGCCGCCGTCGACAACTACCGGGTCCGGCATCCCGTCTCGGGTCGTGAGATCACCGTCCCGGGCCAGAACGGCGCGAATGCCATGCTGGTGAGCGGGTGGAAGACCACGCCTGCCGGCCGGCACCTGGCGTCGGGGGACATGATTCTCAGCGGTCAGGTCAGCCCGGACGGCGCGCTCTTCGCCTTCACCAACAGCGGCTACACACGCCACGCCGTTCACATCGTGGATCTCGCCAGCGAGACGGAAATCGCCACGTTTCCGGTGGAACAGGCCTGGAGCGGGCTCGCATTCACGCCCGACGGCAGGCGATTGTACGTGTCGAGCGGCGCCGGCTATCCGGTGAGCGACATCCAGTACTTCGATCGCTGGGACAAGGAGGGCTGGAAGGAGGCCCGCACCGGGCTGACCCTGCTCGGTGCGGTCAAGGAGCAGACCGCCGTGTCCTGGCTGGGTGTCTCGCCGGATGGCAAGCTGCTCTACGCGCTCAACAACTCGGATGAGCATCTCTACATTCTCGAGACCCACGGCAACCGCGCCGTCGCAAGGGTCCGGGTCGGCGACCATCCCATCTCGGCGGAGCTCTCCCGCGACGGCAAGACGCTCTATGTTGCGAACCTGGGCAGCGCCAACATCGCGGTCGTCGACGTCAGCGAACCCGCGCGCCCGGCCGTCACCGCCACGCTCGTCACCGACGCCCACCCGAACGACATCGTGCTCACCGCGGACGACCGGCTGTTCGTGTCGTGCGGCAACAGCAACAACGTGATTTCGTTCGATCTGAAGACCCGGCAGCGCCTCGAAGTCATCAGCACCGCCCTCAGCCCGAAGGCGCCCGCCGGCAGCACGCCGAACTCGCTCGCGCTCTCGCCCGATGGCGACATGCTCTACGTGGCAAACGCGGACAACAATTCAGTGGCCGTCATCGAGGTGATGGAGCGTGCCAAGGCGCGGCCGCTCGGATTCCTGCCGACCGGCTGGTATCCCACGTTCGTGACAACGTCCGCCGACGGCAAGCGCATCATCGTCGCGAGCGGCAAGGGCATCGGCACCGGGCCGTCACGCGTGAAGCGGCCGATCGATCCGATCGCGCCCGCGCTCAGCTTCCAGCACCACGGCAACCTGTTGAACGGCCTGGTGTCGATCATCGACGCGCCCGATGCCGCGAAGCTCGGTGACTTCACGAAGCAGGTGTACGAGAACGCGCGGTACAAAGACGCGCTGCTCGAGTCGTCTGGTGCCGGCGCAGACACCGTGATCCCGACCAGGGTCGGTCAGACCTCACCCATCAAGCACGTGCTTTTCATCATGAAGGAGAACCGAACCTACGACCAGGTGTTCGGCGATCTGAAGCAGGGCAACGGTGATCCCAGCCTGACGCTGTTCGGCCGCGAGGTCACGCCAAACCAGCACGCGCTGGCCGAGCAGTTCGTGCTGCTCGACAACCTGTACTGCAGCGGCGAGGTGTCACAGGACGGCCAGCCCTGGACGACGTCGGCTTATGCGACCGAGTTCACGCAGCGGGCCTGGACGCTCAGCTACTCGAAGCATGGCAGTCTCGTGACGCAGGGCGGCATCATGGATCCATCCACGCCGTTCATCTGGGAGCTCGCCCGGCAGAACGGTCTGAGTGTCAAGACCTTCGGCATGGGCAATCGCCGCGGCGTTGCCGAGCTCCGCAGCACCGTGTTCGAGCAGCGCCCGGTGAATTCCAATGCCGCGCAGCGCGTCCGCGACTCCGAGCGTGCCGATCGCTTCGTCGAAGAGTTCCAGGAAATGGATCGCACCGGATCGGTCCCCAATTTCATGTTCATGTCGCTCGGTGAGAACCACACGCAGGGCACGACGCCGGGCGCGTTCACACCAAAGGCGCAGGTCGCGTCGAACGACGTCGCGGTGGGCAAGATCGTGGAGGCCATCACGAAGAGCAAGGTGTGGCCGGCCTTTGCCGTCTTTATTATCGAAGACGACGCCCAGAATGGACCGGATCACGTGGATTCGCATCGCACGGCCGGCCTGGTGATCAGTCCGTACGTGAAGCGCGGGGTGGTCGACAGCGACATGTACTCCACGATGAGCATGCTGCGGACGGCCGAGCTGCTCCTCGGACTGCCGCCAATGACCCAGCACGACGCCGCCGCCGCGCCGATGATCAACAGCTTCATGGCCAAGCCGAATCTGTCAGGTTTCAAGGCGCTGCCGGCGCGGATCGACCTGATGACGAAGAACCCGCCGCAGGGATACGGATCGTCGACGTCCGCCCGGATGGACTTCAGCGATTACGATCGCGCGGACGAGGACGCGCTGAACCGGATTCTCTGGCACAGCATCAAAGGCGAGGACGTGCCGTATCCGGCGCCCGTGCGCCGGGTGCTGCCAACCGGGCGCGGGTTGCTGCAGTTCGGCCGGGACATCGAGTAGGCGCGCGGGTCGCGTTTACGAATCCGCGCCTGGTGCACGATTCTGTAAGACGCCCGCGGGCGGGTCCGCCACTGGATCGTCCTTCTTGCGTGGAATTGCTCCGGATTCCTGCCGGCAGTCCTGTCGCTGCGGCTGGCAGCGGGCTTGCGACTACTCGGGTACTCCTATCAGCCCAATCTGGAGATACCCATGAAGCGAATACTCCTCGTCACGGCCCTGGCTCTCGCTGCCACGGTGACTTTGTCGGCCAACGGTAAGAAGGACTCGGACTCGAAGCGCGCGGCCACGAAGGAAGCGGTCGCCGCCGACGCTGCACTCGAGGACACCTACGTCCATTTCTCGCTCGCCGAAGCGCAGGTGATTCGCGAGTACTACGCGCTCCAGGTCCGGTCGCTGCCGCCCGGGTTGCAGAAGAAGGTGGAGCGCGGCGAACAGCTCCCGCGCGGCTGGCGGAAGAAGATCGAGCCGTTCCCGTTCGAGCTCGAGCGCCGGCTCGCGCCGATGCCGCGTGACTGCCGCCGCGGCGTCGTCGAGGGCCATGCGGTGATCTACCGCACCGGGTCCGAGAGGGTCGTCGACGTCGCGGTGCTGTTCTGACACACGCGACCGGTCGACCGATGAACAGCGAGATCCATCACAGGAGGGACAGGAGTTCAAGAGGAATACAAATTGTTTTCTCCTGAGCTCCTGGCCCTCCTGTAACCGTTTCTGTCCTTTGGAAAAGGCCCGGCGCGATCAATGCGTCGGTTCACCCTGCAAGGCCGCGCTCGCCGGGAACGTCGGCGGGCGCCGATGTCTGGTCGCCTGCTCGCAGGCGTAGGCCAGCTTCAGCACCAGATCGTCCCTCCATGCCAGGCCGATGAACGAGATTCCGACCGGCAGTCCGAACGCGCTGCCGGCGTGCTGCTCGATCCGACGAAGTGATCCCCATTGACCAGATCAGTGGTCCACGCCGCCTTTCGCGTGGGTCGCGCAGCGCGCTGTCCCATCTTCGGCATTCTCGAACTCTCCGGCCAGTCGCAACCCTAGAATAGGACGTCGGACAGCGCGGTGTTCCGAAGAAAGGCGTGCTCATGATTCCCGGCGTTGCGCACAGACGACAGTTCAAGCACCTGTCGGAGCAGGAGATCCTGGCGCTCGCGATCTCGTCAGAGGAAGACGACGGGCGCATCTACCGGTGGTATGCGCAGCGGATGTCGGCCGACTATCCGCAGTCGGCACGAGTGTTCGAGGAGATGGCCGTCGAAGAGGACGGACATCGCGACTGGCTGATCCAGGAGCACCGGCGCCGGTTCGGCGACGCCATTCCGCTGATCCGCCGGGAGCACGTCGCCGGCTTCTACCAGCGCCGGCCGGTCTGGCTGATCCAGAACCTCGGCCCGGAACGGATCCGCGAGGAGGCCGCGCGGATGGAAGTCGAGGCGCGCGATTTCTATCAGCGCGCCGCGCAGCGGACGAGCGACGCGGGCACGCGTCAGCTGTTGAACCGGCTCGCTGCCGCCGAATCAGGCCACGAGTCGACCTGGGAACGGCTGGTTCGCGAACACCTGCCGCCGAAAGCCCGGGCGGCCGAGAACGCGGAGGCCCATCGTCAGTTCGTGCTGACCTGGGTGCAGCCGGGCCTGGCAGGATTGATGGACGGATCGGTCTCGACGCTTGCCCCGATCTTTGCCGCGGCGTTTGCGACCGGCGATACCTGGAAGACGTTCCTCGTGGGCCTGGCGGCGTCGGTCGGCGCCGGCATCTCGATGGGCTTCACCGAAGCCGCATCCGACGACGGGACGATCTCGGGTCGAGGCTCGCCGCTGAAGAGAGGCATTGCCTCCGGCGTGATGACCGCCATCGGCGGCCTCGGCCATGCCCTGCCTTACCTGATCCCTCACTTCCGGACCGCGACGATCATCGCGATGGCGGTCGTGTTCGTCGAGCTGTGGGTGATCGCCTGGGTGCAGAACCGCTTCATGGACACGCCGTTCCTGCGCGCGGCCCTCCAGGTCGTCGTCGGCGGCGCGCTGGTGTTCGCGGCCGGCATCCTGATCGGCAGCGCGTGATCGAGACGGACGTCTGGCGACGAGCGCTGCGCGGCGCGCCAGACCGAAGAGCCGCCGCGATCGCGGCGCGACGGAGGAAGCCATGGCCCAGCCGACACCATCATTCGAGTGGTCCGCATCCGCGATTCGCGACGCGGGTGCGGAGCTGTTCGCCCGCATCGCCGAGCATCTGTCGACGCTGCCGCGGGGTCCCGTGTTTCGACCGGTGCCGCCCGCGCTCGCGGCACGGGCGCAGAGCGAGGCTCCCCGCGGCGGCGTGCCGCTCGCCGCGCTGTTCGAGGAACTCGAGGAGCGGCTGCTGGCGCACCCCTTCGGCAACGGTCATCCACGCTTCTTCGGCTGGGTGAACTCCCCGCCGGCGCCGATTGGCGTTGTGGCCGCCGCGATGGCCGCCGCCATCAATCCGAGCGTCGCCGGCGGCAACCACGGCGCCGTCTACATCGAGCGCGAAGTGCTCGATTGGTTCAAGCAGATCGTCGGCTGGCCGGCGACCGCCGGAGGATTGCTGGTGAGCGGCGGCTCGGCGGGGGCGCTCACGGCCTTGACGGTCGCGCGCCACCAGGCCTGTGCAGCACGTGGGTGGAACGTGCGCACCGAAGGACTGCAGGACTCGCTCTTGCGGCCGCGCCTTGTCATTTATGCGGGCGAGCAGGTGCACGGGTGTCATCAGAAGGCCATTGAGCTGCTCGGGCTGGGATCGCGCCAGATTCGCACCATCGCGTCCGATGCAGCGCTCCGGCTCCGTCCCGAGGCGCTCGACCAGGCAATCGCCGAAGACCTGAAGGCCGGGCATCTGCCGGTCGCGGTCATTGCCACCGCCGGCACCGTGAACACCGGCGTCATCGATCCGCTCGCGTCGATCGCTGACGTGTGTGCACGGTACGGCGTCTGGTTGCATGTCGACGGCGCGTACGGGGCGCCGGCCCGGCTGCTCGCCGACTTCGAATCGGAGCTCGCCGCGCTGGCGCGAGCGGATAGCGTCGCCATGGATCCGCACAAGTGGTTATACGTCCCCGTCGACTGCGGCGTGGTCCTGGTCAGAGATGCGGCCGCGATGCGGGACGCGTTCAGCCTCGTGCCGCCGTACCTGCGGACCGATGGCGATCCCTCCGGCGTGCAGGGACCGCCGTGGTTCTCCGAGTTCGGCTTCGAGCAGACGCGGCCGTTTCGTGCGCTGAAGGCTTGGATGACCCTCAAGTATTTCGGCCTGGATGGCTATCGGGATCTCCTCACGCATGATGTCGCGGGTGCGGCCCGCCTCGCCGACCGTGTGCGCGCCACGCCGGCCCTCGAGCTCTGGACTCCATGCGGTCTCAGCATCGTCTGCTTCCGCGTCAGGGCGGCGCCGGGGGTCCCGCCGGATGCGAGCGACGCGCTCAATCGGCGAGTGCTCGAAGCCGTTCAGTTGAGCGGACAGGCGTTCCTGTCCAGTACGGTCCTGGCCGGCAGGTTCTGGCTTCGGGCCTGCATCGTCAACCCTCGGACGCGCGAAACAGATGTCGATGCACTTCTCGCCGCAGTCATGGACGCCGTCGATCGAGTCGGCCTGCCGTGAAGCCGCGGAGATCAGAATTCCATGCGCAGCCCAAATTGCCACTGACGCATCGTCGCCAGCTGGAAGATGTTGGTAATCCGTCCGGCAGTGCCCGGGCAGTCCACGCAGCTGTTCGGATTCGCGAGATTGACGTGGTTCAGGACGTTGAAGACTTCGGCACGGAACTGCGCGCGAACGTTCTCGGTCGCGACGACATCCTTGAAGAACGATACATCCCACTGCGAAAACGAAGGACCAAGCAGCCGGTTCCGTCCGATGGTGCCGAAGGTACCGCGCTCGGGCCGGCGCCAGGGGCCGAGCGTCTGGCCGTTTGCCGTGAGCGGCGTGACGCGGCCATCGGGTCCGAGCGGCGTCGTGACGAACCAGGCATCGGCCGTCTGCTTGTCGGGCTTCCACTCGCCCACGATGTCCGGCCGGCACCAACCGGTGTCGCGATCGGCATTGCAGTCCCGGTAGCTCGGGGTGAACGGCAGGCCGCTCTGCCAGGTGAAGACGGTGTTCACCTGCCATCCTCCCGCGAGGGCGTCCACCACGACGTTCGCATCACGCAGGTAGGTGCGACCGTTCCCGAACGGCAGCTCCCACAGCCCACTGAGATTGAAGACGTGACGCCGGTGATTGTCGTTCGGGCCATACGCCAGCTCACGATCGATGTTGTAGTACGTGTTCGTATAGTTGAACGCGCGCGACCAGGTGTAATGACTCTGGAGCGAATATCCGCCGGAGAACCGTTTCTCGGCCTTGAGCTGCATGCCGTGGTAGTTGCTGTCGGCGTCGCTGCCGTAGTAGCGGAAGTTCTGGCTCCAGCCGAACTTCTGGAAAAACGGCTTCCGCTGGTTGGTGGTCAGCGTGCCGAAGCCTTCGACGGTGGCCTGGTTGAAATCGTAGTCGCCGCCGAACCCGGCGAACACGTGCGTCCCTTTGTTGCCGATGTACGCCGCTTCGACGGCGAGGTCCTGTCGCAACTGGTGCTGGATCGACAGGTTCCAGGCATCGTTGGTCGGCAGGCGCAGCTTCTTCGGAAGAATGAACGCCGTCACACCATTCGGCAGCATGGGGCGTCCGTTGGGACCCGTCGGCTGCCGGCTCAGGATGGTCGCGGGATCGAGGGCCGGCGGTCCCTGTGACAGGTTGAAGACCGCATCGAAGTTGCGCGGCGGCTGCATCGACTGAATGCCGAGCACGGGCAGGTTCTGCGTGACATTGTGGCCGAACACGGAACCGAAGATGCCGATGTCATAGCCTCGCCCATAACCCATGCGGACGACGGTGTTCTCGGCTGCACGGTAAGCGATCCCAAGGCGCGGAGCCAGCGTGGTCCACGTTCCTTCGACGTTCAGATCGAGCCCGACACCCGGCGAGCCGGCGACGAGCACCTCGCCGGTGTCCACGTCCACGAAGCCGCCCTTTCCCGGGCCGGTCACCGTCTGCGGCCGGTAGAGCTCCCAGCGCAAGCCGTAGTTGACCGTCAGCTTCCGGGTCGCTTTCCATTGATCCTGCCCGTAGAAGAACCAGCGATTCTGCCGTTCCTCGGCGTCCGTGATCGTGCTGACATAGCGTTCGAAGACGCTCACGTCACCCAGGAGAAACGACGCGAGCGCCGATCCGCCGCCGCTCGCACCCTGGGTTCGCGCCGCGTTGAACTGCAGCTCGCCCGCACGATGTCGATCGCTCGGGATCCGCAGGTTCATCGCGTGGCGAATGTCCGCGCCGAACTTGATGGTGTGGTTGCCCTGCAGCTTCGTCCAGTTGTTGACGAACTGGAACTGGCTCTCGTTCTGCCGGAGCGGGCAGTTGCACCGCGCGAATTGCAGCGCGTACCCGAAGTTGAACTGGTTGCCGGTGTTCCCGCCAGGCCCGTAGCCGTTGAGGAGAAACGCCGGCATCCCGCGCGTGAAGTCATCGAAGTTCAACCCGGGGATTCCGGCCTCAGCCGCCGGGTTCACGCTGCCGCCTCCCGGGTCGACGTTGACGCGATACCGAAACCAGCCGAACCGGAAATCGGTCAGCAGATTCGAGCTGAACGTGTGGTTGAACCCGGCCGCGATGCTCTGGTTGCGAGTCCGTGAGATGCCGGCAAACGGCGCGACTTCGTCGAACCCCCGTCCGCCCGCGAGCTCGCCGAAGATGCCGGGCGAGTCCATCCGGTAGTCAGCCAGGCTGTAGCGGCCGAAGACCTGCGTGGTTCCGCTGAGGTAGTAGTCCCAGCGCGTGTTCACGAGATCCTCATTGAACCGGATGGTGCCCGAGCCGACGTAATTCGGCTGATCACGTACGGTGCCGCTGATGTTGGGGAGCGGAATCTGCTGCAGCAGGTTCTGGGCTTGCGGCGACAGGCGCGACGCCGGGATACGGTTGCCCTGGAATTGCGCGCGCTCGGCGGGCGTGCCGCCGCTCGCGGGATCGAAGATGTCGAGACCGAGCTCGCTGAGATCGCCCTGGCGTTCGGCGGCCGAGGGCACGCGCAGCAACGCCGACCCGCCGGTGTTCCTGCGCGTCCCCTGGTAATCACCGAAGAAGAACAGGTTGTTTTTCACGATCGGTCCACCGAGAGCGCCGCCGAACTGATTCCACTCGGTGACCGGAATGTACCGATCCGTACCCGGGATCGGCTGAAACTGCGTGAAGGGGTTGCGCGCCATGAAGGCGTCGTCGCGCAGGAAATACGTGAAGGCGCCGCGCAGGTCGTTGGTGCCCGACTTGGTCTGCGCGCTGATGACCCCGGCCGTCGCACCGAATTCCGCGTCGTAGTTGGCGGTCGTGATCTTGGCCTCGGTCAGTGACTCGAGCGTGGGATTGATGACGATGAGGCCGAGCAGCGCGTCGTGATTGTCGGTGCCGTCGAGCAGGTGTGACGATCCGGCAAAGCTCTGTCCGTTGACGACCTTCCGATACGAGCCCTGCGGGTCCTCGCTCGACGCCGTCTGCGACGTCGTCGCCTGGACGCCGGGTGTCAACAACTCGAACGCCGTGAAGCGCCGGTTCAGGATCGGCAGGCTGGCGACGGTCTTCTCGCTGAACGTCGTGGCCACGTCGCTGCGCTCGGTCTTGAGGAGCGGGGCCCCTCCAGTCACCTCGACGGTCTCGCTCAGTTGACCGACCTGCAGCTTGATGTCCACGGTGGTCTCCTGATCGACGGAGACGGTCAGCTCCTGGACGTAGGCGCTGAAGCCTGCGGCTTCGATTCGTACCTGATAACGACCGCCGATCAGCGAGCGCTGGGTGAAGAAGCCGGATTCGTTGGTCGTCGTCGAGAAGCTGACGGCACGGTTGCGGTCGGTGATCGTCACCTTCGCGTTCGGCACGCCGGCGCCGGACGAGTCCACCACCGTGCCGACGACGCTGCCGTAGACCGCCTGCGCCCCGGCGCGCAGCGGTATCGAAAGAGCGAGGATGGAGAGACAGAGGACAAAGACGGCCTTCCGCATATCTGGCCTCCTGAACTGTCTGCACGACACTCGACCCGGTCCGGCGAACTATGGATTTGTTTCCTTCCGGCGTCAAGATCGCGGCCAGGAGGCCGCTGCAGACACACGCGCACATCAGCGCAACGGCAGGCGGTTCGTGCTCGGAAGACTACTCGCCGCGCAACGCCTCAACCGGATCGACCGACGCTGCCCGGCGCGCGGGGACATAGCTCGCCAGGAGAGCCGAGGCGAACAGGATCGCACCCGCGCTCACGAGCGTCAGCGGATCCCAGGCGGGCACATCGAAGAGCATGTCCCGAATCAGCCTGGCTGCCATGACGGCGCATACGGCACCGAGGAGGATCCCTGAGCCGGCGAGCCGCAACGCTTCCCGCAGGACCATGCGAGAGACCACCCGGTGTTCGGCGCCAAGCGCGATGCGGACGCCGATCTCGCGTGTCCTCCGGCTGACGGAGTACGCGACCACGCCGTAGAGTCCGACCACGCTCAGGACGCACGCGACCACAGCGAAGCCGCCGACCAGCCAGGCGGTCGAGCGGTGGAGAGAAGTCGACGGCAGGCGGTTCGCGCGTTCGGCCATGGTCGTCAGCTCACCAATGAGCGCATTCGGCAGGATCTCGCCAATCGCAGATCGGATGGCGGCGGAAGGCATCGGCGTCGACGGCGACATCCGGATCGCGAGCGAGAAGGCCGGTTGATCGAACGGGACGTACGCGCTGGGATGGGAGGGGAACTCGGGCGGCCCGTCCTTGATGTCCGAGACGATGCCGACGATCTCGCGTTTCGGCGAGGTTGGACCGCCGAAGGAGATGGACTGGCCAATCGGATCCTGCTCCGGGAAGTAGCGGCGGGCGCTGAACTCGTTGAGAATTATCACCAGCCGGCCCGCCGACACGTCCTCTTCCGAGAAATAGCGACCTCGCACGAGTCTCACCTGGAGCGTGGAGAAGTAGTTCGCGCTGACGCGTCTCACGGGCCCGCTCTCCTGAAGCTGTCGTTCTTCGGCGCGACCTGCGACCCAGAACATCGAGGCGGGCGCGAGCCCGGCGCTGAGCGGCAGGAGATCGGCGTAGCCGACGGATTGAACGCCCGGAACGATCGACAGCCGGTCGGCAATCTGCCGGGCGGCAGCAACACCCAGTCGAGCGCGCGTCTCCGCCGTGTCGTCGGCGCCGGAGACGCGCACCGAACCAGGGCTGACGGACACCGCGGCGAGGTGCTGGAGCGTGAATCCGACGTCGACGTTGATCAGGCGGTACAGGCTCCTGCCCAGCAGCCCGGCGCCGACCAGCAGAACGACGGCCACGGCCAGCTGCGCCACCACCAGCGGCGCGCCGAGCCGGCGCCACGTCGTTCCGGCGATTCCGCGACCGTCCTCTTCGAGCCCCGACAGGCGTCCGAACGCCGGGATACGGGTGAGAGGCGTCAGTGTGAGCACGCTGGCCACAGCAGCCGTGACTACGATGGCGAACAGCGCGAGGCGGGAATTGAATCCGACGCCCTGGAAGTACGGCATCCGGGTGATCATGTCGGCGGTAAGCAGGCTGGCGAGGAACCGCATCCCCAGGACCGCCAGGAACAGGCCGAGAGAGGCCGCGGCGGTCGCAACCACGCATGCTTCGGTGGCGAACTGCAGCACGAGCCGGCGGAACGACGCGCCAAGCGCGCTGCGGACCGCGATCTCACGCGCCCGGCTGTCGGTTCGCGCGAGCAGCAGGCTCGCCAGATTCGTGCACGCGATGACGAGCAGGAGCAGCGAGCCGGCGAGCAGTATCAGCAGGATGCGGCCGATGCCCCCGAGCATCACGTCGCGGAGCGGCACCAGTTTCGCCACTTCCGCGTAGCGATGATGGTCGGGAAATTCCCGTCGCAACTGCTCGAGGATGGAGATCATCTCGGCTGTCGCCGCGTCCATCGACGCCGTATCCGTGAGCCGGCCGACCGCCTCGAGGCTGCGGCAACTCCGAACGTCCCAACACGCCTGCGGGCCCCTGATTGGTGCCCAGAGCTCCGCCTGCGCCGCCATCGGGAAGTGAAAGTCGGCGGGCAACACGCCGATGACCACGTGCGGCTCGGCGCCGGCAAGCCACGGAGACTGCAGTGTCAGGGTCTTGCCGAGGACCTCGGGGCTGCCGCCAAAACGCCTCTGCCACGCGCTGTGGGAAATCAGCACGGCTGGTGGTGCTGTGGATTCTTCGTCTTCCGGTCCGAGGTCGCGTCCCATCAGCGGCGTCACGCCGAGCGTGCGGAAGAACCCGCTGGTGACCCTGAGCCCGGCGGCACGTTCCGGTCCGGCGGCGGTCGTCACGATGAAGCCGGCGCGCACGTCATACGCCGCGATGGAGCTGAACGTGCGAGTGCGCTCCCGCCAGTCACGGAAGTCCAGGTAGGAGACCTGACCGCGGCCCTGCCGTGCCGCGAGATCCGGTGTGGTGCCGAACATCGTGACGAGGCGGGATGGCTCGCGATACGGCAACGGCTTGATCATCGCGGCATCGACGAACCCGAACAGCGCCACGCTGGCGGCGATGCCCAGTGCGGGCACGATAGCCGCCGCCGCCCCGTACCCGCGATACTTCACGAGCTGACGGATCGCGAAGCGGAGGTCCTGGAGCCGCTGTTCGAAGACGCTGGTGTAACGCATGATCGAGCCTTAGATGCAGGCGGCCGCGTGGAGGGTTGGAAGCCACGAGCCCAAGGGGCCACCGGTCTCGATCAGAACCCAGAACTCCGATGTCTCACGCCCCGACGAGTTTCAACCCCAGCACCCGCTGCGCATTCTCGTGATACACCTTGCGCAGGATCTGCTCCCGCAGCCCGACACCATAGATGCGCCACCGGCCCTGTGGCGGCAGCTTCGCCGGCGCGTAGTCGAAGTACTCGTCTTCCGTCTCCAGGAAGCGGTAGTAGATGTGATACAGGTCCTCTCCGAACACCTGCTGCGGCGTCTCGGTGCCGAGCGGGATGGCGTCGGTGCCGAAGAGGACGCGGTCCTGGTACTTGTCGAAGAACCGCGCCGCGGTGCGCGGCTGGCGGCCGAGCTCGCCGATTCGGGCGCCGATCTCGACGTTCACGTTGCGGAACTTGTCGAGCATCTCGCCGACGGCCGCCAGATTCTCGGCCCAGTGGCCCACATGCAGCGCCACGAACGTCGTCTTCGGGTGCCTGGCGAAGACCCGGTCGCGCGCCGCCAGGATCTCCTTGAAGGCGGGAAAGTCCCTGCCGTAGAACGACCAGTCCGGATGCGCGTTGAGCTCCTCGAACCGCTCGTTGAAACGATCGATCGGGAGAAAGAACGCCTCGGGGTCGCCGACATGAATCGCCACCGGCATACCCAGCCGGCCGCAGGTTTCCCACATCGGGTCGAATCGCGGATCGTCGACGCGCACGAGCTTCCCCTGGGGACCGCCGTCTCGAAGGTACAGGCCGAGCGTTTTCAGGATCTTCAGTCCCGCGGCTCCGGCCGTTTTCGCCTTGCCGATCTCGTCCGCCTGCCACGCGGCGTAGCCGGCCTCGCCGGCCCGCGTCCAGGTCGGCTCGGTGAACGACACGAACCGGCGGGGGAACGCGCGATCGAAACTGCTGATCGCGGACGCGAGATCCTCACCGGCACCGCCGGTCAGGTTCACCATGGTGTGCAGGTTGACGGTGTCCATGGTCTTCACGAGCTCCGCGGCCGGCACGCCTGGTTTCTGCGCGCGCCGGCGGGAGACGTGTGTGTGGAAGTCGATCACCGGGAACCGCGATCGCGCCACCTTCGTCTCGGCGACGTGCAGCATGCTCTTCGGCTCGAACTCCGTCAGCGGCAGCGGAGCGGGCTTTGGTGGCGGCTGGGACTGCGGAAGGTCCGGAAGCGCGGGGGCGGCATCCGCGTTGAGGGCGGTGCCCATCAGTCCTGCCCCTGTAACCGATAACCATCCCCGGCGGGTGAGCGACGCGGGCGGCTGTGCTGGCATTCGGGGTTTGCTCATCGGATGGTCCTCGTTTCGCGGGTCCGGCGACTCGATAGATGTGGCCGTATTCTAGAGTGTCAGGCGGTGACCTCATGGCGAAAATCGACATCACGCATAGGACCGGCGGCCTCTACGACGTCATCGTCGATGACGGTCGGGGCACGACGAGACACGAGGTCACCGTCTGGCCGTCCGACGTGGCGCGCTATGCTCCGGACGCCACCCCCGAAGCACTGCTCGAAGCCTCGTTCGTGTTCCTGCTGGAACGGGAACCCAAGGAAGCGATCCTGCGGAAGTTCGAGCTGCCGGTCATCGAACGCTACTTTCCCGAGTACGTCGGCCGGATCGGCCACATGATCGGTGGAGTGTCCTAATGGTTTTGATAGTGTCAAATCCCAAGCTCCAAGCTCCAAATCCCAACGTACACCCAACTCCCAACTCCCAAATCAACTTCCAACCGGTTGTGAATTGGATTGGGAGTTGGCTTGGGATTTGGCGGTTGGGAGTGCGTTGGAGCTTGGGATTTGGAGCTTGGGATTTGACACTTTAAGGATCAACAGAACCGCTCGCGTCACCACATGCGGACGCGCGATGACGGCGAGCGAAACAACTTGTCCCCGTCCGTGACGCCGAACGCCTCATAAAAGCCTGGCACGTGGCTCACCGGTCCGTTCGCGCGGTACTCGTAAGGCGCGTACGACAGGGTCAGCAGCCACTGCCGCATGTAGCCGTCGCGCACTTTCGATCGCCACATCGCCGCCCAACCCATGAAGAATCGTTGCGGCCCGGTGAAGCCGTCGAGCACCGGCGCGGGTTGCCCCTTCAAGGACAGGAGATAGGCACGATAGGCGAGGGACACGCCGGTCATGTCCGCGAGGTTCTCGGTCAGCGTGAACTCCCCGTTCACCCGCAGCCCGTGCAGCGGGCTGTAGGCATCATATTGTTCCGCGACGAGGTGCGCCGATTCGCGGAAGCGTTGAAGATCCGGCAGCGTCCACCAGTGGCGCGGCATTCCCCTGGCGTCATAACTCTGGCCACGATCGTCGAGCGCGTGGCTCAGCTCATGTCCCATCAGCGCGCCGATCGCGCCGTAGTTGGCCGCATCGTCCGCATCCGCGTTGAAGATCGGCGGCTGCAGCATCGACGCCGGCAGCGTGATCTCGTTCAAGGCCGGATTGTAGTACGCGTTCAACGTCTGCACCGGCACCATCCACTCGTCCGAATTGAGCGGCCCGGCGACGCGCGCCATCCGGTACCGGTTGTCGAAGGCCCGCCCGCGCATGACGTTGCCGAAGAGATCGTCGCTCTTGATCGCGAGATGGCGATAGTCGCGCCAGCGGGCGGGGACGCCGATCTTCAGCCGGAGCCGCGACAGCTTCGCAAGCGCCTCGCGCCTGGTGGATGGGGACAGCCAGTCGGCCTCCTCGAGGGCCTGCCGGTACGCGGTGACGAGATTCGCCATCAGCAGTTCGGCGCGCGCCCTGGCGTCGCGCGTGAAATGCTGTTCCGCGTAGAGCCGGCCCATCGCGTCGGTCAGAAACGTGTTCGCCAGAGAGACGCCGGTGCGCCAGCGTTCACGCGGCAGCTCCTGACCTGTGAGGATCCGCCCGAAGACCTCGAAGCGTGCTGCGACGAAGGCGGGGCTGAGATACGGCGCCGACGAGTTCAGGTGCCGTGCGGCCAGCCAGTTCTTCAGCGTGTCGAGCGGGGTGTTCGCGACCAGCGCTGCGAACTGCCGAAAGAACGAAGGCTGCAGGAGGACGATGTTCGACACCCGATCGAAGCCCAGTGGCTTCGCCCAGGCGGCCCAGTCGAACCCCGGCATCACTGCGCCGAGCTCGCGCAGGGTGCGCCGCGGAGCCGACCGGCCGGCGATGCGGCTCTCCGACGGTGGGAGCTGCATTTTCGCGAGCGCGATCTCGAATTCGAAGACCGAATGACCCGCTGCCCCGGCGTCGGCGCGGCCGGCGAGGCTGAAGAGTCGGACCAGGTAGGCTTCGTACTTCTGCCGCAGCTCGATTGAGGTGGCGTCCGTGTTCAGGTAGTAGTCGCGGTTCGGCAGCATGGTGCCGCCCTGCGGGATCTCGACGATCAGGCGCGAGGAATCCGTGGCATCGACGACGATCGAGTTGCCGAAGGGCCCTCCCGCCATGAGCGACGTCAGCCTGCCCGCTTCGAACGCGAACGCTTCACGCGTGCGGATGGCGGCGAAGCGTTCGAGCTGCGCACGGACCGGCTCCGCGCCGAGCGCGGCCAGGCGATCTTCATCCATCGCGCTCCGGTAGAAGTCGCCGATCTGTCGCGCCGGCGTTCCAGCTGCCACGTTCGAGCGGGCAGCGTTCTCGGCGATGGTCCGCAGGTCTGCGTCCGTGCGTTCCGCCATCTCCGCGAACGTTCCCCAGGTCACACGATCGGTCGGAATCTCCGCCGTGGCCAGCCACGCCCCGTTGACATAGCGGAAGAGGTCGTCCTGCGGCCGGATCGCGGGATCCATGTTGACGAGATCGACGCCTGATTTGGTCGATGGCGAGCCTGGAAGAACCGCCGCAGACAGGAGCACGCCGGTGATGAGCGCACCCCGGAGCGTCATGGTTCGATCGCGGGTTGCCGGTGTTGCCGGCGCCGCCACTCGTCGCGGGTCTGTCCCCAGAGATCGATGCGGTCGTCAGCGTAAGGCGGCGGCAGTTTGCCGGGACCGAGGTTGCGTGAGCCGAGCTTCTCGGCCACGCGCTGCGACGACAGGTTCGCCGGGTTGATGGAATGGATCATGTTCGACCACCCGAGCGTGTCGAAGGCCCAGTCGCTGGCAGTGATCGCGCCCTCGACGGCGTACCCTTTGCCCCAGCAGTCCCGGGCAATCGCCCATCCGATCTCGGGACCGGGCCATCCTTCGGGCTGCCAGGGACCGAGCCTGCCGATCCAGCGCCCGCTCTCTTTCTCGATCACCGAGAACATCGCGAAGCCCGTCGAGTGCCACGCGCCGATCATTGTCATCAGCGCCCGCCAGCACACCGCGCGGGGCATGACGCCGCCGATGAAGCGCGCCGTCGGCTCGTCGAGCATCATCTCGCTCCACGCGTCGAGATCGTCTGCGCGCGGGGGACGGAGAATCAGCCGGGCGGTCTCGAGCCGCAGATCGTCGAAGGACGCCATGTGCGAGATACTTTAGCCCACTGTGCCCGCAGCGATTGATTGCCGCGACGTCCTGAGCCTCCCTGAATTCGAACAGCTCGCCCGCCAGGCGATGACACCGATGGCATTCGAGTACGTCGCCTCCGGCGCGGCAGAGGAACACACCGTGCGCTGGAACCGCGAGGCGTTCGATCGCATCCGGTTGCGGCCGCGGGTGCTGCGCGTGCCTGCGCCGGTCGACACGCGCGTCACGCTCCTCGGGCGCGAGCTGGCGTTCCCGATCCTGCTGGCGCCGACGGCCTATCATCGGGTCCTGCATCCGGACGGAGAGCTGGAAACCGCGCGTGGCGCGTCCGCGGCCGGGATCACGTGGGTCGTGAGCATGGGCACGAACACGGCGATAGCCGACATTGCCCGCGTGGCGACGTCCCCCCTCTGGTTCCAGCTGTACTTTCAGTCCGACCGGGAGTTCACCCGCGACGTCGTGCAGCAGGCCGAGCAGGCCGGCTGCGAGGTGCTCTGCGTCACCGTGGACACGCCAGTGCTCGGCCCGCGCAACCGTCAGGCGAAAGCGAGGTTCCAGCTGCCTCCTGAAGTGACGACTCCACATCTCTACGACATCGGCCGCCGCAAGCAGCAAATCATGAATCCGCAGCGCGTGCCGATCACCTGGAAGGACGTGGAGTGGGTGCGCGCGCTGACGAAGCTCCCGCTGGTGATCAAGGGCATCCTCGATCCGGACGATGCGGAGCTCGCAATCGAGGCGGGAGCACAGGCGATTGTTGTCTCGAATCATGGAGGGAGGAATCTCGACACCGCACCAGCCGCGATCGACGCACTGATTGAAGTGAACGATCGGGTGCAGGGACGGGTTCCGCTCCTCGTGGACGGCGGCATCCAGCGCGGCACCGACGTGCTCAAGGCGATCGCGCTCGGCGCCAGTGCGGTGCTGATCGGACGCCCCTACTGCTACGGCCTCGGCGTCGCCGGACGCGCCGGCGTGTGCCGCGTCGTCGAGATCCTGCGCGGCGAGCTCGAGGCCGCGATGATCCTGGCGGGCGCCCCGGCGATCGGCGCCATCGATCGAAGGCTGTTATGGGATAACAGGGGAGAGAGGCGGGATCCGGGATCCGGGATCCGGTAGTCCGGGATCCGGCCGGACCCCGGACCCCGGACCCCGGACCCCGGATCCCGGACCGGTGTTACGCCAGCCGCACCGGCAGCTCGTTCGCGACCTTGCCCAGCCCGCGCACGGCCGACCCGATCGCCGGGGCGACGCAGACGATCGGCGTCTCACCGGCGCCTGCGGACGGCAGATCCTTGCGATCGAGCAGCAGGATTTCGATCGGAGGAACGTCCTTGAAGCGCGGCACCCGATACTTCGCCATGCTGCCGTTGGCGATGGTGCCGTCGCCGAACTCGATCGCCTCGAACAGCGCACCGCCGAGCCCCTGAATCACCGAGCCCTCGACCTGATTGTTGAGGCCGTCGGGGTTGACGATCGCGCCACACTCGAACGCCACGATCAGGCGCTCCACCGTGAATCCACCTGCAGCGCGACTGACTTCGGCGGCGGTGGCGATGTAACTGCCTTTCTCCGTTCCGCACGCGATCCCGAGCGCGCGGCCGGCGACGGATGGCTTCGGCCATCCGGCTTTCTTCGCGACAGCGGTCAGTACGGCGCGCATGCGTTCGTCTTTCAGGTGCCGCATCCGGAATTCCACCGCATCCACGTCGAGGGCGCGGGCGATCGCGTCCATGTGCATCTCGCGGACGTAATGGTTCGCGGTGGCGGCCAGCCCGCGGTATGAGCCCTGGCGCAGCGGTGAATCCGAGGGATGGAATTGAATCCGCCGGTTCGGGATGTCATAAGGCGTCTGAATGGCTGACGGGCCCGAGTTCCAGTTGTCGAATTCCCAGAAGGTGAGGCGTCCGGCGGCATCGACGCCGGCCTTCACGTCGATGACGCCCGCCGGACGGAAGTAGCCGTACGAGAACTCTTCCTTGCGGGTCCAGACCAGCTTCACCGGCTTGCCCGCTCCCTTGGCGAGCCGCGCGGCTTCGATCGCGTACTCACCGGTGTGCTTGCCCCCATACGCGGAACCGGTGTCGGGCACGATCACGCGCACGCGATCCTCGGGCATCCTGAACGCCGTCGCGAGCTCGGAGCGCACACCAAACGGGCGCTGCGTGCCGGTCCACACGGTCAGCTTGCCGTCGGTCCATTCGGCGACCGCCGAGCGCGGTTCGAGCGGCACGTGCGCGATGTACGGAATGTGGTAGGTCGCGTCGAACGTGCGGGCTGCCGCACTTCGTGCGGCGGCGACGTCGCCGGCCTGCGCCGGAGCGGTACCCCGCCCGCCGCCGGCCGATTCGGTCTTCCTGAGGAAGTCGTAGATCGTCTCCGAAGACGGCAGACCTTGCGGCATGCGCCACTCGGGCAGAATCAGGGCCGCTGCACGCCGCGCGAGACGCTCGGTCGGCGCCACGACGCCGGCGAAGTCGGCATCCCGGACGACGACCACGCCGGGGAGCGCACGCGCGGCCGAATCGTCGAACGATGACAGCGTGCCGGTGTAGCCGTCGGAGCGGATCACGCGCCCGTACATCATGCCTGGCCGCGTCACGTCCGGCGTGTACCGATGCTGCCCGGTGACGAAGCCTCGGCCGTCGACCTTCCGCGGCGCCGTGCCGCGGAGCGTCCACGACGCGGGCGGCCCGATCACCGCTTCCGCCGGTACCACGCCAGTGAGCTTCCGGCCCTTCACGAGCTCTCCGAACCCCGCCGATCGCCCTTGACCGGTGATGCGGCTGTCGCGGCAGGAGAGGCCGCCACGCTCGACGTTCCAGAGCGCGGCCGCGCGATCGATCAACATCTCGCGCGCGGTTGCCGCCGCTCGTGCCAGCACGGGCGCCATGCGCGGCGTCGAGAGCGATCCGAACGTGCCCTGGTCGAACGGCACGAGGTCGGTGTCGGCCATCACGAGCGAGACGCCGGTCAGCGGGACCCTGAGCTCGTCGGCGATCGCCTGGGCGAGCGAGGTCCTGATGTTCTGACCGATCTCGGTCTTGCCGGTATAGCCGGTGATCCGCCCGTCCTCGCCGATGTGAATCCAGGCGGCCAGATCGGCGCTCGCGCTCTGCTGCCCGCCGCGGCCGGATTCCTGCGCGCCGGCGGTCTCGGGAATCGACGCGACCATCAGTCCGCCACCGAGCGCGGCAAAGATTCGCATGAAGTCCCGCCGCTCCAGCTCGAACTGGTACGCCGGCGGACGCGAGAGCTCGTAACGTTCGACCTCGATGTCGTCGATCATCGCCGCACCTCGCTCGGTGCAGGAGCGGTGCTCTTCATGCGCGCCGCGGCCAGCTTCACGGCGCGGACGATCCGCGGATAGGTGCCGCAGCGGCAGACGTTGCGGTCCATGATCTTTGCGATGTCCTGGTCCGATGGCGACGGGTTGGTCCGAAGCAGGCTCACGGTCGCCATCACCATTCCCGGCGTGCAGTATCCGCACTGGAAGGCCTCGGCCTCGAGAAACGCCTCCTGGACCGGATGCAGCCGGTCGTTCAGGGAGAGACCCTCGATCGTGGTGATGGCGGCATTCCCGACGGCGCCCAGACGCATCACGCACGAGCGCGTCATCTGGTTGTCGGCGAGGACCGTGCAGGCCCCGCAGAAGCCCTCGCCGCAGCCGAATTTCGATCCGATCAGACCGAGGTCATACCGCAGCACCGACAGGAGACTGTCGTCCGGCTCTCCCTCGACCTGATGGGTTCGACCATTGATTCGAAGGGAATAGGTAGCCATGCGGTCGAGTCTACACCCGGCGGTCCCGGGGTTGAGCGGCAGCCACCTGTTACGGTTCCGCTTCGCGGCTGCGGCGACGAGACGACGATGCGACGAGACGACGGGACGACGACACGACGGGCTTTGCACGGCCCCTCTTCGGTGCGCCCTTACGGCGGCGCCTTCGGCGCCGAGGCACAAAGAACACCATGAATCACGAAGAACACAAAGGCAACCGGCCACTATCGTAGGTTCTGCCCGTTGACGGCGGCGGCGGCCATGGCCGCCGCTGCCAGGAGCGAGGGTCGGGTTGGATCACAAGCAGCCCACGAGATGACAGCTGCTTGTGATCCAACCCGACCCTCGTTCCTGTCACCGCGCGAAGCGCGGCGCCGTCAACGGGGAGAGCCCGTCGAAAAGAAGCAGCTCTTCTTGGTGAATCTTTGTATTCATGGTGTTCTTTGTGCTGCGCCGAAGGCGCCGTCGTCACTCCCGCGAAGCGGCCCCGTGAGGGCGGCTGTCGCGCCCGGCGGCACGGCCGCAGCCATTCGCGATTTCGTGGCTTGCCGCCGGTGGCTGTTGCGGCCACAATCACGCTCATGCGGTCGTCGCGAATCGGCCGGGCGGCGTTCCTGGTCAGGCGCTGGCGCCTCCTCGCGTTCGCGATCTGTCTCGTCGCTGCCGGTTTCGCCGTCGCGTATGCGCAGGCGCCATGGGGATTTCGCGAAGGCCGGGTCGCGCCGCGGTTTGCGCCGCCGGCGATGCCGGATGGCAACTTCACGTTCTGCCGCGTCATGTACGAGCGCGTCCGCACTGAAGCGATGGGGATGGGCTGGGTCACCGACTACCCCTATGCCGAGATCAACCTGATGACCCGGCTGTCGGAGCTCACGAAAACGCCGATTAGCCGTGACGGACGAGGACAGCCCAATCACTGGGTCGTGCGCCTCACGGATCCCGCCCTCTTCAACTGTCCGTTCACGATGGCGTCCGACGTCGGCACGATCGGGCTGACGCCCGAGGAACGCGACGGGCTCCGCCAGTACCTGCTCAAGGGTGGCTTCCTGTGGGTCGACGACTTCTGGGGTACCGCCGCATGGGAACAGTGGAGCGCGGAAATCGGACGCGTGCTGCCTCCCTCGGAGTATCCGATCGAAGACGTCCCCTGCACCGACCCGGTGTTCAGAACGCAGATGACCGTCGAGGCCGTACCGCAGATCACCAACATCCAGTTCTGGCGATCGGTGGGCGGCAGCACCACCTCGGAACGCGGCGACGACAGCAAGGAAGCGCACTTCCGCGTGATTCGCGATCGCCACGGACGGATCATGGTCGCGATGACGCACAACACCGACGTCGCAGACTCCTGGGAGCGCGAAGGAGAAGAGATCGCCTACTTCCGGCAGTTCTCACCTTCCGGCTACGCCTTCGGGATCAACGTCGTCCTGCATTCGATGACCCACTAGCCGCGCGTCAGCGCGGCGTATCAAACAATGCGACCTAGCGAGGCAGAGCCTCGAAGGTCTGAGGCGCAGCCTCGCTAGAACTGATCGGCAGCGATTCGCTGGTGGTGTGCCTATGGTTCGTCACACCACTGGTCCCATCACGGTTGAAGCCAAGCTCTTCGCTGATACCGTAAATGCGGGATGAACGACAGCCCCGCAGGGATCGGACCGAACCCACGCGAGGTACACGACTTCTGGCCGCGCGTGCTCGCGAGCCCCATTCTCGGCGCGCTCGTGGTCAACCTTTCTGGCCTGATCGATCACACCCGGCACACAACGGCCGGGCTGGTTGCCTCCTACGCGTGGTTCGCGCTGGTGGCGTTCGTCGTGTGGGAGGGAAACCGCCGGCTCTATTTCAGGTTGCCCCGCCGCGAGGACTGGCTGCTCCGTCCCTGGAGCCGGCTCGGCGTGCTGCTGGCGCTGATCAGCCTCTACACGATCCCGATCGCGCTGCTGCTCCTGTGGAGCTGGCGCGAGGTCACGAGCGATCCCGGAATCCGCCAGCACGCGCTCCCCACGGCTCTGTGTGCTGTCGTCGCGCTGGTCATCGCGATCACTCATGTCTACGAGACCGTGTTCCTGCTGCGTGACTGGGAGAGCGACCGCGTCCGCAGCGCCCGCCTGGAGCAGGCCCGTCTCGCGACCGAGCTGGAGAGTCTCGGCCGCGAGGTCGACCCGCACTTTCTCTTCAACAACCTGAACGCGCTCGTGCACCTCATCGATCAGAAAAGCGACGCGGCGGCGTCATTCGTGCGGACCCTCAGCGCGACCTATCGGTACGTGCTCGAATGCCGCGCCCGGCCGCTCGTTCCGCTGTGCGAGGAACTCGAGGCACTCGAGCGCCACCGGGCCCTGGCCCACATCCGGTATGCCGGCGGCGTGGGGCTGAAGATCGAGGTTCGGCCGGCCGACGCGCGACAGCTGTTCCTGCCCCCCGTCTCGCTCGCCGAGCTTTTTCAGAACGCGCTGAAGCACAACACCGTCGGGCCGGACGCGCCGCTGGAGATTCGTGTCCGGGTCGAAGATGCGACGCTGGTGTTCGAGAACGTTCTCCGGCCAGGGCCGAGACCCGCGGCGTCGACCGGGATCGGCCTCGACAACCTCAAGGAACGTTTCCGGATCGCGACTGGACGCGCGGCGGTGTGGGCCGTTGAAACCGATCGGTTCGTCGTTCGGTTGCCGCTGGTCGCTGGCGGGCGCGTCTGATGATTCTGAATGTGTGGTTTCCGCTGACAGCCTGCGAATTAATCACGCTCTCACCGGCGGCTTTCAGGCGCAAATTGCGTTCGGATTCTGAACAGGAGAACAGGAGATCAGGAAAAAAGGCTGTTCCTCCTGGTCTCCTGTCCCTCCTGTTCAACAAACAGCGTGAATACAGCCCGCTTGCCACTCCAAGCACCCGTAACGATTCGATTTAGTCACAGGCGCTGAAGCCGGCCCTCGACTGGGCTCGGGCCGGCCCCTGAGTGCGTAGAAGCCGGAAGCCACGACTCGCTACGGCGTCGACGGCAGCGAAGGGATCGAGCGCAAGTACTCGTAGATCGCGCGCAGATCGCGAGTGTTCATGTCCTGGAAGACGGGCCACGGCATGACCTGGAGCAGGTCGTTATCGGCTGAGGGCGCGAGTGGCGGCCGATGCTTCAGGTCGGCGCCGGTTCGTATCGTGAGGAGGAACTGCTCCCACGTCAGGTTGGCCGGCAGGCCGTTGGCGCGAGGCGTGAGATTGCGGGAAACGGGCGTGTTCGGATCCCCCGGGGGACCGAAGGGCGTTCCGCCAGCCAGGTATCTCGCGGCATTGACCTTCTTCGCCTGGCCGAGAAATGGATCGCCGCCATCCGCGTACGGCGGACTGGTGTGGCAGTCGTTGCACCCTCCCACGGCGTTGACGATGTAGCTGCCCAGGCCGACGAGATGCAGGCTCTTCCCGTTGAGGTTCAACGGCACCGGGGCAATCTGAAATCCCTTGATAATGCGGGCAACGTCGGCTGGCGAGAAGTCCTCGTTCCCTTGCGCATCCTGCGCGCCTGACGCTCCCTGCTGCTGGGCGATCCCGTCGGATCGTCCTAGCAGCAATACGACCCCAACGAGTGCGGCGAGAAACCACCTAGTACGCACGGGTCCTCCTCCGGTTGGAAAGGGCGCGGCGGCCCGCAGCGGCCGTCGCGCGACAGTTCAATGTGGACTGAGCCATAAGGCTAACTCAACTGTTTGCCACTCCAAAGGCGTTTCTCGGGCGGCCGTTCTTCGAACCCCCGACCCCGATCGTCGTATCTATCCCTTATGCGGTTGAACCAGCTCCTGCGGAGTCTCGTGCGGATGCCAGTCTTCACGGGCATTACGGTCCTGACGCTCGCGCTTGGTATTGGTGCCAACACGGCGATCTTCAGTGTGATCGAAGGCGTGCTGCTGAAGCCGCTGCCATATCCACGGTCCGGCGAGCTTGTCACCATCGACCATGGCGCCCCGGGCGTGAATCTCGCCAGCGCCGGAGCCGCGCCGTTTCAATACTTCACCTATCGCGAAGAGGCACGCGTGTTCCAGGATGTCGGGATCTGGGGCACCGGCACCGTGAGCGTGACCGGTCTCGCCGAGCCCGAGGAAGTGCCCGCGCTGTTCGTCACCGACGGTGTCCTGCCGATCCTCGGCGCCCAGCCGATGCTCGGCCGCCTGTTTACCAGGGCGGACGACACGCCGGCAACCCCGGAAACGGTCGTCCTGACGGCGGGGTACTGGCGCTCGAAGTTCGGCGCCGACGCTTCGGCGATTGGCCGGACGGTCATGCTGGACAGCAAACCGCGGGAAGTCATCGGGGTACTTCCTGATTCCTTCCGCTTCCTCGATCGCAGGGTCTCGATGGTCGTCCCCTACCGCTTCGATCGCAGCAAGGTCTTCCTCGGCAATTTCAGCTTCACGGCGATCGGACGCCTGAAACCGGGTGTCACGCTGGAGCAGGCGAACGCCGACGCCACGCGCCTGGTGCCGATTTCGCTGAGGAAGTTCCCGCCGTTCCGCGGCGGCAATCTCAAGATGTTCGAGGAGGCGCGGATCACCCCGAACATCATCTCGCTCAAGGACGATCTCGTTGGCGACGTCAAGACGGTCCTGTGGGTGCTGATGGGGACGATCGGGATGGTCCTGCTGATCGCGTGCGCGAACGTTGCGAACCTGCTCCTCGTGCGATCCGAATCGCGTCAGCAGGAGCTCGCGATTCGCGCCGCGCTCGGCGCCGGTTCGGGGCGGCTTGCCCGTGAGCTGCTGCAGGAAAGCGTGACGCTTGGCCTGCTCGGCGGCGCCGTCGGACTCGGGCTGGCCTTCGGGGCGCTGCGGCTGCTCGTGGCGCTGGCACCCGGCAACCTGCCGCGGCTCCAGGACATCACGCTGGACGTCCCCGTGCTGCTCTTCACGCTCGCGCTGTCCGTGCTTGCCGGACTGCTGTTCGGTGCGATCCCGGTGTTCAAGTACGCCGGCGGCGCGCTGGGTGTGACCCTTCGCGGCGGTGGACGCACGGCGACCGCGAGCAAGGAGCGGTACCGCGCGCGCAACATGCTGGTGGTGGCGCAGGTCGCCCTGGCGCTGGTGCTCCTGGTCGGCTCGGGTCTGATGATTCGGACGTTCCAGGCGCTCAGGGACGTGCACCCCGGCTTTGCACGGCCCGCGGAAGTTCAGACGTTGCGCCTGTCGATCCCCGACTCTCAGGTCAAGGAGCCCGAAGCGGTCACCCGGATGCACCAGGCGATCATGGAGAAGCTGGCGGCAATCCCGGGCGTCTCGTCGGTCGCCATGGCGTCCACCGTGACGATGACCGGGCAGGGCTGGCACGATCCGCTGTTCGCGCAGGACAAGACCTACGAGGAATCCAAGATCCCGCCGCTGCGATTCTTCAAGATGGTCACGCCGGGCTATGTGAAAACGCTCGGGGCCTCGCTCGTTGCCGGCCGCGACTTCACCTGGGCCGAAGCGTACGAGCTGCGGCCGGTCGCGATGGTCTCGGAGAACCTGGCCCGTGAGATTTGGGGCGACCCCTCGGCCGCACTCGGAAAGCGGATCCGGCCCTATATGACGGGTAGCTGGCGCGAGGTGATCGGCGTCGTCAGCGACACGAGAGATGACGGCCTCTATCAGAAGGCGCCGACGGTCGCGTACTGGCCCGTGATGATGGAGGATTTCACGCCGGGGCCCAAGGACGAGCCGCCGTTCGTCGCGCGCAACCTGAGTTATCTCGTGCGCAGCACCCGAACCGGATCGGCCGGCTTCGTCAACGAATTGCAACGTGCGATCTGGTCGGTCAATCCCAACCTGCCGCTCGCGGGGGTTCGTACCTTGCAGGAGATCTACGACGCCTCGCTCGCGCGGACGTCGTTCACGCTGGTGATGCTCGGGATCGCCGGCGGGATGGCGCTGCTGCTCGGCGTCGCGGGCATCTACGGGGTCATCTCGTACTCCGTCTCCCAGCGATCGCGCGAGATCGGCATCCGGATCGCACTCGGCGCACAGCCCAGTTCGGTGCGGCAGATGTTCGTGAAGCACGGCCTGATCCTGGCAGCCGTCGGCGTCGCGATCGGCCTCGCCGCCGCCACGGGCACGATGCGACTCATTTCATCGTTGCTGTTCCATGTCAACCCGATCGATCCCATGACCTACGCCGTCGTGGCGGTGGCGCTGATTGGGGCGACTCTTCTTGCCAGCTACATCCCGGCGGCGCGGGCGACCGCCGTCGATCCGATCGAAGCGTTGAGGGCGGAATAGATCTCCGGGGTCCGGGGTCCGGGGTCCGGGATCCGGACGTCCGTGCTAGTTAGAGGCAACCGGCCTGATTCGAGCGGCTCGTTTGCCCCTGAATCCACCACCCGCGGACCCCGGACCCCGGATCCCGGACCCCGGATCCCGGATCCCGGATTAAATCTCGTTCAACACCCCATCCCGCGACTCCCTGGTGTTCTTGACGAGCACGAGCATCGCCGCCATCCCGACGAGCGGCAGCACGCTCGCGCCGAGCAGGATTGGCGCGAACGAGTAGCGGTCGCTCACCACGCCCGTGAGATAGATTGCCGCGATCGTGCCGGCGCCGGCGGCGGTGCCGCCCAGTCCGCTGACGCTGGCCACTGAGCCCGTCGGGTAGATGTCGGCAGGCAGGTTGAGGATCACCGTCGAGAACGCGGCGTACGCGAAGGTCGCGATCGCGAAGCATCCCACCAGCACCAGGAAGGATTCGGTGTAGACCGTGGGCACCAGGAACGTCATCCCGAGGCCGCCGAACACCGCGATGGCTTTCCTCGCCCCTCCCACCGACCAGCCGCGCGAGATCAGCAGGCTCGAGACGCCCCCGCCAAAGAAGTTGCCGAGATCCGCGGCCAGGAACGGGACCCAGAAGCCGGCCAGGCTCTCCTCGAGCTTGAAGCCGCGCGCCACCAGGTACACCGCGAACCAGTCGGTGATGAAGAACCAGACCGGATCCGTGAAGGTCTTGGAGATGACGTAGCCCCACGTCTGCGGCAGGCGGAGCAGCATCGAATAGGGCAGCTGGCGTGACGAGCCGTCGGGATGCACGAGGCGATCACCACGATTCGCGAGGATGTCCGCGCGTTCTTCAGCGGAGAGCCGCGGATGATCCTCAGGGCGGTGGTACATCCCGAGGAACAGCAGCAGCCAGAGAAACCCGAGCGTGCCGGTGATGATGAACGCCGGGCGCCAGCTGCCGAACGAGTGATAGAGGCTGAGGACGATGAACGGCGCGAGCGCGGCGCCGATCGACGAGCCGCTGTCGAAGAGCGCGACGGCCCAGCCGCTCTCCCGCCGCGGGAACCATTCGGAGACCGCCTTGGTGGCGCCGGGCCAGTTGGCGGCTTCACCGAGGCCGAGCGCGAAGCGGAACGCGCAGAAGCTTCGTAGTCCGCCGGCCAGGGAGGTGGCCACAGCCGCAATCGAATACCACGCGACGGCCAGGCTCAACCCGCGCCGGGTGCCCAGCCGATCGACGATTCGCCCGGCAAGGGTCTGGCCCACGGCGTAGGCGATCCGGAACGCGATCAGCACCCAGGCGAAGTCGGTATTCGACCAGGCGTACTCCGTCTTCAGGTAAGGCGCCAGCACGCTCAGCGTCTGCCGGTCGATGTAGTTGATGACCGTCGACAGGAAGAGCAGGCCGCCGATGTACCAGCGCAAATGCCTGATCGGAGTCACGACCATCTCGCAATCCGCAGTCCGCAGCCCCCCGCCCGCGGTCCGGAGGCGATCGCGAACGGCAAACCGGCCACCCACTGCGGGCCGCGGACCGCGGGCCGCGGGCTGCGATCAGACATCAATGTTGTCAGCGGGAGCTACTTGGCCTTGTCTTTCTTTGCCGCAGTGCCGGTCATCACGTAGGCACCGCCAGCGAAGTCGATCTGTGCCGTGGTCTTGCCCTCGGCCGCCGGCGTCAGCGACACCACGGCCCCGACGGGGTTGCCTTCCCACTGGAACGAGTAGCCCAGCACCAGGCTTTTGTCAGCGATGGTGATGTCCGCGATCGGCTGCTTCGGCAGCGTCTCCGACGAGATTTCGCCGAGGACTTTCTCGCCCTCGACCTTCACGGACAAGTCGAACGTGGCGGCTCGGTCCGGACCCTGCAGCGTCAGCGTCCAGTCGCCGACGAACGGCGCGGCATCGGCCGCTGTTGCCGGACGTGCCTGTTCGCTGACGCTCGATGCGTGAGCGGCAAGTGTGACCGCGGGCGCCGTGACGACAGCGGCGACGAGAGCGCAGGAAAGGAAAGCCGTTCTAATCATGATGCCTCCTGAAGGACTGCTGACGGGCTGGCAGATCGCTGAAAAGCCGTCGAGCGTCGCCTCCATCCGGGGCCTATTGTATGGGGACATAATCGGCCTCGTCTCGTGCCGGCCTCCACTGTCTGCCTGAATGCGTCGATTGCAGATGTCCGGGCACTCCGCGCCGCGGCCTTCCCGCTCCGTGTGGTCGCGCTGACGCTGATCGTCGTCTCGCCGATCGCGATCGCTGCAGGTTCCGGTGGGGCCGTGCTCGCACGGATGGCTGCCGGTGCACTGGTGCTGTGGCTCGGCGCGGCACTCCTCGAACGTGGCGTCACGGCCATCGCGATGCTCATGGCCGCGTCGGGGATCGTACTGGTGGTCTTGTTGATCGCAGTCGAGGCACCGCGCCATCGCGGCCAGGACCTCTGGACCGGGCTGGGGGGTGTGGCGGCCGTGTTTGGGATTCCTGCCTGGCTGGCGATCCGGGCCGTGCGTGCAGCCAAACGGCTCAAACGACTCGGACGGCGCCCGCACGCCCGCTCATCGACACTCCGCAAGCTTGCGCACCTGCCGCGAGATGAGAGGCTGATCCGGAGCCTGGGTCCGTTCCTCGGGGCCTACGCAACCTGGGCGGTCGGCGCGGTTGTGGGCCTCCTGGCTGCTGCCGTCGTTCCCGGAGGTCACGGCCTGGTGGCCGGCCTCGTGTTCACCCCGTTCGCGCTCGCAGGCGGCAGGATGTACGACTCCGGTCGGCGGCGGCTGGCGTTGAGACTCGACGAGGTGCGCGCGTTCGATCCGCGGCCGCCGCTCCTGTTGCTCCGATCGTTTGCCGACGACAACCTCCCGCTCGAGCGCCGCTTCAGCATCCCCGGCAACCTGCTCCAGCGCCCGTTCACGCTGGAGGAGCTCATCGTCGATCGGCTGTGGCTGGTTGGACCGGTGATGGCGATCGGATCGCCCGGCGAAACCTTGCGACCGGCAGGAGCGGCGCGTGAGTACGTCCCCGATGCCGTGTGGCACGAGCGTCTATTGTCGGGCCTCGATGAAAGCCTCTGGGTGGTCGGCATCCTCGGTGCCAGCGAAGGCGTCATGTGGGAGTTCGGGCAGGTCGAGGCCCGAGGTGCATTCGATCGATTCCTGCTCGTCGTTCCTCCTCACGACACGCCAGTCATCCGCCGCCGCTGGGAGGCGCTCGCGCGCGCGTTTCCCCATGCCGCCGATGCCGCGCTGCCGGCGGACGAGACAACCGGTCTTCCTCTCGCGGTTCTCTTCCCGAGGGGCCAGCCGCCAATCTTCTTCTGTGCGAAGTACAAGAACGAGACCGCTTACGGAATGGTGCTGGATGAGATTCTCAAACGCCACCTCGGGGCTCGGGACTCGGGGCTCGGGGCTCGGGGCTCGCGATACTGGTGAACATCGGGCCCCGATGCCCCCACATATGTACAGCAGCGATGAACGTGCCTGACCGTGTGCTGGTGGAAGGAGCTCGACAGGGTGATGGGTCCGCAATCGCCGAGCTGTTCTCGCGCTACTGGCGGGCGGCGCGCGCGGCGGCGTTCGGCGTCACCGGGGAATGGGCGTCAGCCGAGGACGCGGCCGCCGAAGGATTCAGGCAGGCGTGGACCGGCCTCGATTCGTTGCGGGATCCCGATCGATTCGGGCCGTGGCTCCGCACGATCGTCGTTCGAAGGGCGCGTCTGATCCATCAGGGCACCCGTCCCGCCGTGGACGGACCACCGGATGACCTGCCCGGCGGCGAGGAGCCCGCAGACCTCGTCCTCGAACGCGTGCAGATGGCGGCGGTCGTTCAACACCTGGTCCGGGAGCTGCCGCCGAGACTCCGGGAAGCGGTGTCCTTGTTCTATTTCGAGGGCTACGACACCGACAGCGCCGCACGCTTCCTCGAGATCCCGCCGGGTACGTTCCGCCGCCGCCTGCACGAGGGCCGCTCGCAGCTTCGGTCGGCAGTCGATCGCATCCTGGAGAGGAAAAGATCCATGGGCGTTGAACGTGAACGTGAGATCCAGCGGCTTCGTGAGTTGTTCGACAAGGCCAGCAGCGGCGAGGCCGAGGCGATGTATCAGGCCTTCCGGGCCGCCCTGGCGCTTCGCCCGGCACCGAATGACCTGGTGAGTGAGTTCATGCGCCGGCGCCTGGAATTCGTCCGCCCGCCGGACGAACGTGATGAATTCACGACCCGCGTTCGCGAGACCGCGCGGCACCTGGGCGGCGCGTCCGATCGCGCGTCCGATCCGGACCATCCCGTCGGCGCGGTCGCAGCCAGGATCAGGCAGGCGCTCCCGCCGTTCCAGGAGTGGACGCTCGACGTCGCCGCTGCCGCGGCACATCTGCTCTCTTCCCCGGGCGATGATCGCGACCGCCTGCACTCGATCATGCCTCCCGGTTTCGCCGAGGGTCGCCCTGGAGCCTTTCTGCGCGCATCGCGCGGATTGGTGCTCGCCGCCCCCGATGGCAAGGTCGGCAGCGTCCGCACGACCTATCAGCTGCTTCAAGACAGCCCCGATTCGGAGGCGTTCCGTGCGGGTCTCGCGACGGCTCGCCTCAGCGACGTGCTGGATTTCACGTGGATGGTCGCCGAGCCGATAGAGCTGCGATCGGTGCAGGAATTGCTCGAACAGTTGACGGCGGCCGTCCTGCCCGGAGCCGCGACGCGCTTCGTGCAGTATCACGAGCCGCGGTATCGTTCCGCGTTGCGGCTGCACATCGAGCATGAGGTCTCAGCCGCTGCGATTGCCGGGGTGCTTGCCGGGTGGCAGGGCCGCCCACCCGGCGTCGACGCTGCGCACGTGCGGTTCTTCCTGGAGCCCTGGGCAACGGTGCAATCAGGCCACAGGATCGATTTCGATCAGGTAACCCGTAGCCCGTAGCCCGCAGTCCCCAGTCCGCAGTCCGCAGCCCGCAGCCCGCAGCCCGCAATCAGAAATGCGATGGCCCGGTCCTGGTAGAAACCGGACCGCGGACCACGGATCGCGGACCGCGATCATCCCCCCACCGGCCTCGTATACACGCGGGTGCCCCCGAGGTAGGTCGCTTCGACCTTGACGTCCTTCACCTCGTCGACCGGGCAGCTGAGAATGTCGCGATCGAGCACCACGAAGTCCGCGAACTTGGTTGGCTCGAGCGACCCCTTCCTCGTCTCCTCGAATGTCAGGAACGCGTTGTTGATCGTGTAGAGACGAATCGCCTGCTCCCGGGTCAGGTTCTGCTCCGGATGCAACGCGCCCCCGCCGCGCGGCTGCCTCACCAGCGTCGTCCACATGGCGAGAAACGGGTTGTAGGGATTGATCGAGCGCAGGCTGCCGATTTTCTGCATGTGGTCGGAGCCTCCGCCGACGGTGACGCCTCGTTCGAACAGCGTGCGATAGGGATGGAACCAGGTCAGTCGCTCCACACCGAACTGCTGCTGCAGCGTGGCCCCGTCCAGATACAGCCAGGCCGGCTGCAGGTTCGCGACGATGCCGAGTGTCTGCATTTTCGCGATCGCCTCCGGGCTCATGAAGCTGGCGTGGGTGATGCTGGGGCGCCGGTCACGCACCGGGAAATCGTCGCGGTTGATCCGCTCGTAGGCCTCGACCATGGCATCGACCGCCGCGTCACCCTGGGAATGCGCCGTGAACTGGAGGTCGTTGGCGAGGGCCAGCCTGGCCATCTGATAGAGCTTCTCGGGTTCGATGAACCGGACCCCGCGATAGGTCGGGTCATCGATCGAATAGATCTTGCTCACACCCCAGGGCTGGCGCATGTAGGCGCTGCCGGTCAGCATGCCTCCGTCAAGGAACGACTTGATCCCGCGCAGCCACAGCATCTCGTTGTACTTGTGCAGCGGGCTCGCCGCGGCCTCCTTGATCGCCGCTTCGATCCGGGCGAGCGGCGCCTTCGCGTCGACGCCAAACGCAAGGTAGGTGCGGCAGGTGAGCGCGTTCTTCGCGAGCAGGGCCTGGTAGAGCTCCACGCCGCCGTGATCGGCGTTGGCGTCGACGATGCTGGTGATGCCGACTGAGTTGTAATCGGCGAGGAGTTCCTTCAGGCGTGAGAGCCGGTCGGCACTGCTCGGCGACGATTCATCGTCATCGGATTTGATGTAGTCCGCGCAATTCCGCAGGATCCCGGTTGGCTGACCTTTCGGATCGCGCTCGACACGGCAGGGCTTTCCTTCGGGCACTGTGAACTTCGCGTCGATGCCGCTCTTCGACAGCGCCAGCGAGTTGAGCGAGGCGTCCGGCCCGGTTCGGAATGCGACCGGATGCCTGGGCGCCGCGGCATCGAGTTCCGCGCGGGTCGGATACCGCTGCTCCTTGAGCCGCGTGATGAAGACCTGCGACAGCGTGATCCATCGGCCGGCTTCGGTCTTCTCCGCGCGTTCGCGGAAGTACGCCAGCACATCGTCGATGGTCTGCATGTCGGGAACGGGCTGTTCGAACTCGTACATCGACGCCGCCGGCGCGTGCACGTGTGAGTCGATCAGCCCGGGCAGCACGGTCTTGCCGGCGAGATCGACCCGCTCCGTGCCGGAGCCGGCCAGCCCGAGGATCTCGTCGTTGCTGCCTACGGCAAGGATCCGGCCGTCGCGGATCGCCATGGCCTGAACGATCCGGAACCCGGGATCGACGGTGACGATCTTCCCGTTGTGGAAGACATGGCTCGGCGGGGCCTCCTGCTGGCAGCCGGCCGCAAGCATGAGAGCGAAAACAGCAACGATCAGGCGGATCGCTTCGAACAGGCTGAACGCATGACTCCAGGCGACTTCCGGCGCGATTCGAACGCGTCGATGGCTCATTGGCTGTCTCCTGCTCCTTCCCGTCGGGGCACACCATGTCCCCGCTGGCGACTCACGTCAAGGGGGGCTTTCACCACACCGGGATCCGGGGTCCGGGGGCCGGGGTCCGCGGGTGGTGGTGCCGAGCGGTAACCAGCCGCTTGAATTGGCCCCGGTTGCCTCTCATTAGCACGAACGTCCGGACCCCGAACCCCGGACCCCGGACCCCGGGAGTAGTGGTGTAATGAGCCGTGGACCATCTCGAAACGCTTTTCCTGGACGCCGGCGGCGTGCTGGTGTTTCCGAACTGGAACCGGGTCGCTGACGCCCTCCGCCGTCATGGCATCACGGTCTCCCCTGATGCGCTCGCCGCCGCGGAGCCGCGCGTGAAGTTCGAGATCGACCAGGGTATCCGGCACGGCAGTTCCACCGACGCGCAACGGGCGTGGATGTACATGGAGAGGGTGCTGGAGATCGCCGGGGTGACGCCGGGAGACGCCTCCACCGCGGCGGTTCGCGAGCTTCGTGCGTATCATGCCGAACACAACCTGTGGGAGTCGGTCCCGGCCGACGTGGTGCCCGCGCTCGAACGTCTGTCGGCGCTGGCGCTGAAGCTGGTCGTCGTGTCGAACGCGAACGGCGTGCTTCACCGGGCGTTCGGCCGGCTGGGATTGACGCGGTACTTTCACTGCATCTGCGACTCCTTCCTCGACGGAGTCGAGAAGCCGGATCCGCGGTTCTTCCAGATCGCTCTCGATCGCGCAGGCGCGACCGCGGAGTCGACGATGCACGTCGGCGATCTGTACTACGTGGACGTCGCTGGCGCGCGGAACAGCGGCATCCGGCCGATGCTGATCGATCCATTGGGGTTGTATCAGGATTACGATGTCGACCGCGTGCGGACACTGGACGAACTGGCGGACTGTTTGAGCAGGATGCGCGCGGAGGCCTGATCGTCGATGACCTTCAGGTCGTCCGGCACATCGCTGGTCATCGCCACATGGCTCATTGCACTGAGCGCCTCGCGCGCACCTGCGCAGGTGCTCGAGCGTGGAACGATCGTCGATCGCGTGCAGTGCGCCGGTAATCCGGAGCAGACCTACGCGCTCTACCTGCCGTCCACCTACTCCCCCGAGCGCAAGTGGAGCCTGATCCTCGCCTTCCATCCGGCGGCGCGCGGCCGCATGATGGTCGAGAAGTTCCAGGCCGCGGCCGAGGAGTATGGCTACATCGTCGCTGCGTCCAACAATTCGCGAAACGGACCTTACGCCGTTTCGCACGCGGCTGCACAGGCGATGATCATGGACGTCGGCCAGCGATTCAACGTCGATCCGCAGCGTGTCTATCTCGCCGGCATGTCGGGCGGCGCCCGCGTCGCGACGGGAATCGCCCTCGGAAACAAGAACATCGCCGGGGTCATTGCGTCGAGCGCGGGGTATCCCGACAGCCAGCCGCGCGCCAGTGTGTCCTTCGCCATCTTCAGCACCGCCGGGACCGAGGATTTCAACTACATGGAGATGCGGCTGCTCGATCGCAAGCTCACGTCGCCGCATTTCCTCGCCGTGTTCCAGGGAGGTCACACCCTTCCCCCGGACGACGTGGCGGTCGACGCCCTGGAGTGGCTGGAGATCCAGGCCATGCAGTCGGGGCGGCGCACCCGCGAGGATGCGCTGGCGAAGCGGATCCTGGAAAGGCGCCGCGGAAGGCTGGCGGCGGCTGACGAGCCCGCGGAGACGGTCTATCTGCTTACGGCACTGGTCTCGGACTTCAAGGGGCTCGCCGACGTGTCCGCCGAAGCCGCCCGGCTGGACCAGATGTCACGTCAGGCGGACGTCAAGAAGGCGGTGAAGCGGGAACGGGACGCGGACACCGCCGAAGGACGCATGCTGGAAGAGATCTTCGGGCTCGAAGCCCGCCTCGGGAGCGACGACGGGCGGGAGGTGTCGCTGATGATGCTCAAGGATCGGCTCTCGAAGCTGTCGCGGAAGGCGACTGCGGAGAGCGACACGCCCGAGCGCAGCCAGGCCCGGCGGGTACTGCGTTCCGTCACCGCAGGTGCGCCGGGCCGCGTCCAGGATCGCGTGTACCTGACGCTGCTCGAGCAGTATCGATTGCCAGGACGCTGACGACCCGCCTTCGCAACCGCGGTAAGTGACGGTTGCTTCGGCGAGGCGGGCTCTGATCGCGAGTGAGCGCAGCGAACGAGCCACCGGAGCGGAGCGGGGCGTTGGGGGGCCCCGCCCCTCGACTTGCGCTCGGGGCGCCCTGAGCCTGGTCGAAGGGCGCGAGCGACGGTGTAGGGGAGTCCGAGGGGCAAAGCCCCTCGGATAAGAGTGAGCGCAGCGAACGAGCCACCGGAGCGGAGCGGGGCCTTGGGGCCCCCGCGAGCGACGGTGTAGGGGAGTCCGAGGGGCGAAGCCCCTCGGATAAGAGTGAGCGCAGCGAACGAGCCACCGGAGCGGAGCGGGGCGTTGGGGGGCCCCGCCCCTCGACTTGCGCTCGGGGCGCCCTGAGCCTGGTCGAAGGGCGCGAGCGACGGTGTAGGGGAGTCCGAGGGGCGAAGCCCCTCGGATAAGAGAAGCCCCTCGGATAAGATTAGCTTCGCTGCTTCAGAACGGGCAGGTAGCAGAGCAGCAGGATCACCCCGGATATCCCGTCATAGATCCCCATCGGCACAAAGCCGTCCCCCCGCGAAAAGAAGAACGCCGCAAAGGTGAGCCGGACGCCGATGCCGATCCAGTTTTGAAAGCGGTTCTCGACCGGGTTCCAGTAGCCAGGCAGGTACAGCAGGTTGATCGCCCAGAGCTGCATGCCCCAGTGGCGCGGCCAGGTATCGGGAGACGGATCCGGCTGACCGGCGAATCTGGTGAAGGCAAGCGGCCAGAAGAGGATGATGATGCCGACCACCAGATTCCCCACGATGCTGAGGCAGAGCATCAGCCGGTACAATTTGGTGGCAGAACTCATCGAATCCTCCTTCAATGACGGCAGAAAGGCCGCAATCATCACCGGCAGCGACGGCCGCGTCAAGTAGGACGTGCGGGTGCGATACCATAGGCGGCCTTCAGGAGAGCCCATGAACGCACGCTGGTTCGCTGTCGCCTGCGCAGTTTTGCTCACCGGCCTGCCGGCCGGTCTCGGAGCCCAGACGCTCACGCACTACGTGAAGTACGAAACAGCCGGCCGGGTCGCCTGGGGGCTGCTCGAGGGGCAGACGATCCGCGAGCTCCAGGGGAATGTGTTCGAGGGCGCGAAGCCGAACGGCCGCACGCTCAAGCTCGCGGAGGTCAAGCTGCTGGCGCCGGCCGAGGCGAAGAAGGTGGTGGCGGCCGGCCTGAACTACCGCAGCCACATCGGTGAACAAACGCCAGCCAAGTACGTCGGCCTCTTCGCCAAGATGCCCACCTCACTGGTCGGTCACAACGCCGACATCATCTATCCCGCCGATGCAACGACGCTCCACTATGAAGCGGAGGTCTGCGTAGTGATCGGGAAGCGGGCGAAGAACATCACCGAGGCGCAGGTCAAGGATCACGTGTTCGGCGTGACGCCGTGCAATGACGTGAGCGAGCGCGCGTGGCAGAAGGCCGACCTGCAGTGGTTCCGCGCCAAGGGCTCCGACACGTTCGGGCCGATGGGACCGTCACTGGTTCGTGGCGCCGACTACAACAAGCTCAGCCTGATCGGGCGCCTCAATGGCAAGGTCGTGCAGGAATCGTCGACCGACATGCTGATCTTCCCGATCGACACGATCGTCAGCTACGTCAGCCGCTACGTGACGCTCGAGCCTGGTGACGTCGTCTTCACCGGAACGCCGGGGACGACCCAGGCGATGAAGCCGGGCGATACCTACGAGGTGGAGATCAAGGGTCTCGGCGCGCTCCGGAACACGGTCGTCGCCGAAAAACGCTGAGCTGGCCGAAGCCGGCCGCGGGCTGTTTCGCAGGGCCAGGGCAGCATGGCCGGGTCTCCAAACCGGCCGATCCGGGCTCCCGAATTCCCAGCGAGACAATTTCCGTCCACTCGTCTATAATGGTCGACGTTCCCCACAATCTGCGTTCGCTCCTGTCCAGACGCTCGTATTAGATCGAAGACGCGCGTACCGGAGCTGGTTGTCGCACTGTCTCTCAACGTCCGATAGGTCGTAGAAGTGCCATGAAATCGCACGCTGTTCGCACTTTGGTGGTGCTCTCGCTTCTGGGGTCGAGCGGAATCGCCAGGCTGGCTGCCCAGCAGCCAGGGGGCGATCCGGTTCCCCGGTTCAAGAGCTCGGCAGACGTGGTCACTATTCAGGCCGCCGTGCGGAATGGCAAGGGGCGGCCGGTTGCGGGCCTGACCGCGGCCGACTTCGAGATCCGCGACAACGGCCAGCTGCGCCCGGTGCTGTCGCTCCGGTCCGATGCCGGCTCGCCGGTGAGCCTGGCGATCCTCGTGGACCTGAGCGGCAGCATGGCGATCAGCCCCAAGCTCGCCATGGCCAGGCAGGCGCTCGACACGGTCATCTCCCAGCTCCGCCCCGGAGACGACGAAGTGGCCGTCTTCACGTTCGACTCGAGCCTGCACGAGAGCCACCCGTTCACCACGAATCCGTCGGGCCTCGCCGGAACCCTGGAGAACGTGAAGCCGTACGGCACGACATCGCTCTACGACGCTACCGCCGCCGCCGCCCGCCGCCTGTCCGAACGCTCCGCGTCGCACAAGGCGATCGTCGTCCTCACCGACGGGATCGACACGAGCAGCAAATACACCGCCCCGGAAGTGTCGGGCCTTGCGAGCTCCATCGCGGTGCCCGTGTATGTGATGGCCACGGTGCCCTCGATCGATCAACGGGTGATGATGGAAGCGGCGGAGCGCTCCGATCAGTCGAAGGCCGCCGATCTCCGCGATCTCGCCGAGTGGACGGGAGGGCAGCTGGTGTTCGCGAGCAACCTGACCGAAACCACGACGGCGGCAGTCGGTCTCGTGTCGGAGCTTCGGCAGCAGTATGTGATCGCCATTGAGGCCGTCGCCGCCCGCGAATGGCGCCGGCTCGACGTCCGCGTGAAGCGGCCCTCGGCGGTCGTGCGAGCCCGCAACGGGTATTACGGGGGATAGGGCGGGCCGCATCAAATCCCAAATCCCAAGCTCCAAATCCCAACGCATTCCCAACGCCCAACCACCAAAGCAACTTCCAATCGCATCCAAACCATTGGGGTTTGTTTGGGATTTGGCGGTTGGAAGTGCGTTGGGATTTGGAGCTTGGGATTTGGGATTTGACGTTGTCCCCCGTCCCACCCGTTTCCCCCCGGAGCCCACATCCGTATAAAGTTGAACATTTCCGAGCGCGCGGTTTCGCGTGCGTTCAGGCCACGCACGCCTCCGGACCGCCGGCGGACCGGCTCTGATCAATGATGGGAGACTTATGCGCCGCTACTCTTTCTCGCCGCTGACCGCCGTTCTGGTGTTGCTGATCCTGGGGGCCGGACCTCAGCAGGCCTTCGGGCCGCAGGTCGGCCCGCCCGCACAGACTGCGCCTGGCCAGCCTGTCCGGCTTCCGCCCGACCTGTTTCAGGTACCGGACGGCCTGGAAGTCACGATCTGGGCGACGTCGCCGATGCTGTTCAACCCGACCAACATGGATATCGATCGGGACGGCCGGATCTGGGTCGCCGAGGGCGTGCGCTATCGGTCGCATTATGCCCGCCAGCCCGAAGGCGATCGCATCGTCGTCCTCCAGGACAAGGATGGCGATGGCAAGGCCGACAGCACGCATACGTTCGTCCAGGAGCCAGCCCTGATCGCACCGCTCGGCGTCTCGGTGATCGACAACAAGATCGTCGTCGCGCAGCCGCCGGACCTCATCGTCTATACCGACGTCGATCGCAACCTGCGCTTCGATCCGGCGGTGGACAAGCGAGAGGTGCTGCTGACGGGTTTCTCGGGCATCAATCACGACCACTCGCTTCACTCGGTCACGGTCGGTCCGGACGGCAAATGGGTCTTCAACGCCGGGAACACCGGCGGCATGTTCACCGACAAGTCCGGGAAGACGTTCCGGATCTACGGCTCGTACCGCCCGAAAGCGGTCGGACCGTTCCCCTTCCCGCACGACCCGGCGCTCTACGCCGGCAAGCCGAGCGACGACGGGCACGTGTATGTCGGCGGATTCACGGTGCGCATGAACCCGGACGGGACCAACGCGGAGATCATCGGCCACAACTATCGCAACAGCTACGAGCAGTCGATGACGTCGCTCGGCGACATCTTCCAGAACGACAACGACGACCCGCCGGCGTGCCGCGTGAGCTATGTGATGGAGTACGCCAATTTCGGTTTCTCGTCGAATGACGGGCAGCGGACCTGGCAGGCGGATCGGCGGCCGGGGCAGACGGTGCCCGTCGCCGAATGGCGCCAGGACGACCCGGGCATGACCCCGACCGGCGATGTGTACGGCGGCGGGTCTCCGACGGGAAACGTGTTCTACGAGAACGGCGCGCTGGGCGCGGCGTGGGAAGGCACGTTCCTGGCAGCAGAAGCGGGACGAAACGAGATCTTTTCTTACCAGCCGGCACGCCAGGGCGCCGGGTTCGGGCTCGATCGCAAGATCTTCATGACCTCGAACGTCAAGCAGCAGTATGCGGGGTCGGACTTCATCGGCGGGAACTCGACTGCGAAGGGGGCCCTCGAAACGCTGTTCCGGCCGTCCGACATTGCGGTGGGGCCGGATGGCGCGCTGTATGTCAGCGACTGGATCGATGCCCGCGTCGGTGGCCACCAGGATCTGGATGAGACCGTCTCCGGCGCGATCTATCGCATCGCTCCGAAGGGCTTCGCATCGCGCATCCCGGCTTTCGACCCCGCGACCGTCGACGGGCTGATCACGGCGCTGCGTTCCCCCGCCGTGAACGTGCGGGCGATCGGGTTCGAGGGCTTGAAGACGCGCGGCGCGAGCGCGGTCAATGCCGTCGCGGCGCTGCTCAACGATCCGAGCCCGTACCTGCGCGGCCGCGCGATCTATCTCCTGTATCAGATGGGTCCCGAGGGCCGTCAGCGGGCGGGGACGCCCGAGTCCCAGACCGATCCGGCGTTGAAGATCGCGGCTTACCGCGCCATGCGCCGCGCGAACCTCGACATCCTGCCGGTGGCGGCGCGTCTCGCGCGCGACCCGGACGCCGGTGTCCGCCGCGATGTCGCGCTGTCGCTGCGCGATCTGCCCGCGGACAAGACGCTCGATATCCTGGTCGATATCGCCCGCGGTTATGACGGCCAGGATCGCTCCTATCTTGAAGCCTTTGGTACCGGCGCCGATGGCAAGGAGGCCGCGGTCTACGATCGGCTGAAGCGGGACCTCAGCGTGCCCGCCGATCCCGTCGCGTGGTCAGGTAGTTTTGCGCGGCTGGCGTGGAGGCTGCACGTGCCGGCGGCGGTCGCGGATCTGCGAAGCCGCGCCGAGTCGGAAAAGCTCTCGATGGCCGATCGGCAGCTGGCGGTGGATACGATCGCCTTTACGAAGGATCGCGCCGCGTCCACGGCGATGATCGCTCTCGCCAATCCGAAGAGCGCAGTGAAGGATCCGGCGACGTGGTGGCTCCTCAACCGCATGTCGAATGACTGGTCGGAATACGATCTCCGGCCGGCGCTGAAGACCGCCGGGATCTACGATCCCGACACCATCACCCTTCGTGAGATCGTCACTCCCGCGCCGCCGCCGGATCTTGCCGAGATCTCCATTGACCAGGTGGTCGCGCTGACCGGCGACGCCGCCCGCGGCAAGACCACTGCCGCCCGCTGTGTCATGTGCCACGCCATCGAGGGCACCGGTGCGGACTTCGGTCCTGCGCTCGACGGCTGGGGCCGCGGCAAGTCCGCCGAGATCGTCGCGCGGGCCATCGTCCGGCCGAGCGCCGAAGTCGCGCTCGGGTACGACGGAACGGAGATCAAGACGAAGGACGGCCTGACCATTCAAGGCATCCTGCTCAAGACCGACGATCCCCTGATGATGCGCAGCATGGGAGGCGTCACGCAGATCATCCCGGCCGACCGGGTCACCGCCCGACGCCGCATGTCGGAGTCGCTGATGATGAGCGGGGCGCAGCTGGGGCTCACGGCACAGGACGTCGCGGATCTGGTCGCCTACCTCAGGGGGAATTGACAGGCGGGCATTGCCAAAATTGCCAAGATTGCCAAGATTGCCAAAATTGGAAAAACACGATGTGGATTCGATCAGTCAGCTGATGAGCAGCTTGTTGCGCTCTTGAATTTTGGCACTTTTGGCAATCTTGGCAATTTTGGCAATGCGTCGTGTCTAACCCCCCTGCGCTCAGTTGTCGCGGCCTCAAGAAAAAGTACAGTGATGTGACTGCCGTAGCGGGCCTCGATCTCGAGGTCCGCACCGGGGAATGCTTCGGCATGCTCGGTCCGAATGGCGCCGGCAAGACCACGACGGTCGAGATCTTCGAAGGCCTCCGGATGCCCGATGCCGGTGACGTCGAGGTGCTCGGCGATCGCTGGCGCGGCGACAACCTGCCGTTGCGGGCGCGGCTCGGCATTCAGCTCCAGGAAACCAAGTTTCCCGAGAAGCTGACCGTCGCTGAAGTCGTCACGCTGTTCCGGAGCTTCTATCCCCGCGGTCTCGATGTCGGCGAGGTGCTCGCGCTGGTCGGGCTGCAGGACAAGGCCGGCGGGCACGTGCGCACGCTGTCCGGCGGGCAGAAGCAGCGGTTGTCGCTCGGCTGTGCGCTCGCGGGCGATCCGGAGCTGCTCTTCCTGGACGAGCCGACGACCGGTCTCGATCCGCAGTCACGCCGGCAGACCTGGGAGATCGTCGAGAGCCTCAAGGCCCGGGGCCGGACCGTGCTGCTCACGACGCATTACATGGAAGAGGCCGCGCGCCTGTGCGATCGCGTGGCCGTGGTCGATCACGGCAAGGTCATCGCGCTCGGGACGCCGCGCGAGCTGATCGCCTCGCTCGGCGCCGAACACGTCATCGAGTTCGCAGTCGCCGGGTCGGACCGGATGCCCGATAACTCCCAGGACCATCCGGTGTTCAGACGCTCCCTTGCCGCGTTGCCCAGTGTCGAAGAGGTCGTGCATGATGCCGGGAGCTGGCGCCTCACCGTGCGCGAAGTGCACCGGGCCGTGCCGGCGCTCCTGAGCGCGCTGTCGGAGCAGGGCCTCGAGCCGACACAGCTCACCACGCATCACGCGACGCTCGAGGATGTATTCATGGCGTTGACGGGTCGGAGGCTCCGTGACGGCTGAAGGTGCAGGCACCTACAAGGTGCGCGGCCCGCTGTTCGAGCTGACGCGGGCCCGGATCTACGAGCTGACCCGGGAGCCGGAAGCGGTGTTCTGGGTCTTCGTGTTCCCGATCGTGCTCGCCGCGGTGCTCGGCCTTGCGTTTCGCAGCAAGCCGCCGGAGCCGTTGCCGGTCGCAGTCGTTGCCGGTCCGCACGCGGATGCGCGTCTGGCAGCGCTCCAGGGACCGGACTTGAAGCCCACGATCGTCCAGGAGTCAGAAGCCGCGCTCGCGCTCTCGCGCGGCCGCGTCGTGCTCGTCGTGTCCGGCGGCGAAACACCGTCGTATACCTACGACCCGACACAGCCGGAGAGCCGCACCGCGCGAATGGCGGTCGACGCCGCGCTCCAGCGCGCCGCCGGCCGCGCCGACGCGTTCACCCCGGCACGATCGGAAGTGACGCAGGTGGGCGCCCGCTATGTCGACTTCCTGGTGCCGGGACTTCTCGGGATGAACCTGATGGGCACCGGCATGTGGGGCATCGCCTTCTCCCTGGTGGTCGCCCGCAACGGCAACCTGCTCAAGCGCCTGATCGCCGCGCCGGCGCGGCGCAGCCACCTGCTCGGTGCGCAGCTCACGTCGCGCCTGATCTTCCTGGTTCCCGAAGCCGGTGCGCTCCTGCTGTTCGCGCGATTCGTGCTGGGCGTGCCCATGCGCGGATCGGTGCTGCTGCTCACAGGCGTGGCGCTGCTCGGCGCGCTGGCGTTCAGCGGCCTCGGCCTGCTCGCGGCCTCGCGCCCTCGCACCATCGAAGGTGTCTCCGGCGTGATGAACCTGGTGATGGTCCCGATGTGGGTGTTCTCGGGGATCTTCTTCTCCACCGAACGGTTTCCGGCGTCCCTGCAACCGTTCGTTCAGGCGCTGCCGCTCACGGCGCTCAACGACAGCCTGCGCGGCGTGATGCTCGAAGGCATGGGGTTCGTCTCGCTGCTGCCCGAGCTGGCGCTGCTCGCCGTCTGGGGCACGGTCAGTTTCCTGGTCGCGCTGAAGGTGTTTCGCTGGCAATGATCGGAAAGCGGAACGGAAGTCCGGTGAACAATCGATGAGCAGCAAGCCCCCCAGACGATGCACGTGGGCCAACCCAAGCGATCAGCTGATGATCGATTATCACGACCGCGAATGGGGTGTGCCCGTCCACGACGATCGGAAGCACTTCGAGTTCCTCGTGCTCGAAGCAGCGCAGGCCGGCCTCAGCTGGGCGATCGTGCTCAAGAAGCGCGAGGGATACCGCCGCGCGTTCAGCGAGTTCGATCCCCACAAGGTCGCGCGATACACCGACAAGAAAATCGAGGCCCTGGTTGCCGACCCAGGCATCGTTCGCAACCGGATGAAGATCGAGGCGGCGGTGAAGAACGCCCGGGCGTTTCTGGCAGTGCAGGACGAATTCGGCAGCTTCGATGCCTACTGCTGGCGGTTCGTCGATGGCCGGCCGCAGGTCAACAAGCGAAAGCTGTCGCGAGAGATTCCGGCGACCTCGCCGGAATCAGACGCGTTCAGCAAGGACTTGAAGCGCCGCGGTTTCAGCTTCGTCGGCTCGACGATCATCTACGCCCACATGCAGGCGGTGGGCATGGTGAACGACCACCTCATCGAGTGCTTCAGGTACCGGCAGGTGTCGCGCGGCTGACGACCGTGCCTCCTGAACTCCTGGCCCTCTTATAAAGAAGCAAGCGCTGTTTGTTGCTGGTTGCGGAGGAATCGATGCGTATCGGAATCGTCGGAGCAGGCATGATCGGCTCGACGCTCGCGGAATTGTGGGTTGCAGCCGGTCACGACGTTCGGCTCGCGTCGCGTCATCCCGACGAGCTGCGGCCGCTGGTCGAGCGGCTTGGCCCGCGGGCTTCAGCGGGAACACCCCTCGATGCGGCGGCGTTCGGCGAGGTGATCATGCTGACGGTTCCGCTGAAAGCGATTCCCGATCTCGCGCCGGATCTCGCTGCCTCACTGGCGGGCAAGGTCGTGCTCGATACGGGCAATGCCTACGAACGCCGGGACGGGGCGAGCGCGGCCCAGGCGTCGGCGCACCCGCACGGATCTGCGGGCTGGGCGGCGGCGATGTTTCCCGGCAGCCGCTGGGTGAAGGCGTTCAACACCGTGTACTACAAGACTCTGGCGGACGAGGCACACCGCGAAGGGGATCGCGTGGGGATTCCCCTCGCGAGTGACGACTCCGGAGCCATGGAAATCGCCGCGACTCTGGTTCGGGACTCGGGATTCGATCCCGTCGTGGTGGGCCCGCTCGCGCGCGGCAAGGAGTTCGAGCCGGATACGCCTCCCTACAACACGGGGATGAGCGGATCGCAGCTCCGCCAAGTGTTCGGTGAGAGCGGACCTCGCTGACGAGCTCGTCAGGCTGATGTGCCGCGAACCCGCGAACCCGCGAACCGCGAACCCGCGGATCTTAGAAATCGATCCGGAAGAATGGCATGATCGGCGGCAGGCTCCGATCGTCGGGCAGGCTGGGCAGGTGATCGTTTCTCGGAGCCGGACCGTAAAGTCCTTCCTCATAGATCAAGCGCTGACGGGTGGCGGCGGGCACCGGCTGCTGCGCGCGCACCTCGTCGATCAGGGCTTGATACACTGCATCGGCCTGTTTCCCGGGATCTGAGAAGTAGGTCTCGACGATCATCGCCTGCTGCTCGGCGGAATATTCGCTGAATCGTTTTCGCTCCTGCACGACGCCGGTGAGGTCGTAGGCAGCGTTGCGATCCCCCGTGCGGGCCCAGGCGCCGACCTGTGCGCAGAGCGAGTCCGAGATGTAGGCGGCACCGCCGTGCTGGTACTGCCAGACATGGGTGAGCTCGTGGATCAGCGTCGCGTTCGACATCGGGCCGTTCGTCCGGATGTAGTCGCCCAGCGTGGTCGGAGCCGCCGCCAGCGTCGTGTTGACGATCCGCACGACGTCGAGGTCGAGGGAATTCGCAAAGATCTCCCGCGCCACGCGGCGCTCGGCATCATCGAGCCCGCGGCCGCTGCCGAACGCCCAGCCGAACTGGTAGGCGAACGTTTCGAGCACCGGGAATCGCAGCCGGACCCGTCCGCTCGACACGCCGCTGGTCAACCCTGTCGCTCTGGGCGAGGGCATCCTCGTCAGGGAGCTCGTTCCGAAATCAATCCCCGTCTGATTCGAATCCGAGCCCGTCGAGCCCGGCCGGCCATCTCCGCCCATCCGCGACCTCCGATCCGGTTCCGCCTCCAGTATGGTTCAACTGCGTGCTCGTGGCTTCCGCCTTAAGGCGGAAGTCGAACGCCGGCGACGGCCAAACCACACCAGCGCCCTATAGACGTAATAGACGATCAAGCGCGCACGATAGACTCATCTAACGTGATCTTCGACTGGCCGCTCAGCGCCGCCGCGTTCGGCATCGGCATCGTCGTTGGCCTCACCGGCATGGGTGGCGGCGCATTGATGACGCCGGTTCTGGTGCTCCTCTTCGATGTCCTGCCGTTGACGGCGGTCTCATCTGACCTGGTCGCGAGCGCGATCATGAAACCGGTAGGTTCGGTGGTGCATCTCCGCCGCGGCACCGTCCATCTGGGCCTCGTGAAGTGGCTCTGCATCGGATCGGTCCCGGCCGCCTTCGCGGGCGTGATCATCGCGCGCTCGCTTGGCCGCGGGGAGCACGTACAGGCCGTCATCCGCACGGCCCTCGCCATCGCCCTGCTGCTCTCCGCAGCCGGCCTCATGGTTCGCGCCTACGTGCGCCTGGTGGAGCACGCACGCGTGCGCGACGGGCGCGCGGCGCCGCTGCCGCAGGGACGGCCCCGGGTCGAGGTGAGGCCGCTTCCGACGCTCATGGTCGGCATCCTCGGCGGGATCGTCGTGGGGATGACGTCGGTCGGCTCAGGGTCGCTCATCATCATCGCGTTGATGGCGCTCTATCCTCATCTCAAGGCCAGCGAACTGGTCGGGACGGATCTCGTCCAGGCGGTGCCGCTCGTCATGTCCGCGGCATTGGGTCACATCCTGTTCGGGGACTTTCAGCTGGGGCTGACGACATCGCTGCTGGTGGGGTGCATTCCGGGAGTCTGGCTGGGCGCGCACCTGTCGGCGCGCGCTCCGGGAGGCATCGTCCGCCGGGCGCTGGCGTTCGTCCTCCTCGCCAGCGCGCTCAAACTGCTCGACGTGTCGAACCGACATACCGGAATGATCCTGCTCGCCGTCGTCATCATGGCTCCGCTGGTCTGGATGGTCGTCCGCCGGCGCCATGGCTTCCCGGCGATTGCGTTCGGTCGCATGGCGGAGGAGTGAGTTCAGGAGGACGGAGACGATCCGTGAGCTCCCTTCTCAGGACTCGCGCAGCGCGACCGTCGGATCCACGCGGCTCGCGCGCCATGCCGGGCCCGCCGCGGCACCGAGAGCGGCGACGGTGAAAATCACCACCACGCCGGCGAGCGTGGCCGTACGATTGGCGTCCACCATCACCACCGACGACAGCCACTGACCGGCCTGGATCGCGGCAATGGCGCCCGGCACCGTGCCAATCGCGACGATTCGCAGCGTGTCGGCCATCACTTCGCGCAGCATCGCACCAGGTCTCTGACCGAGGGCGAGCCGGACGCCGAACTCCCGCGTGCGTTGGGTGACGGCATACGAAACGACACCGTGCAGCCCGACGATGGCAAGGAGCAGGGTCAATCCAGCGAGCGTTCCGGTGACCAGTGCCCGGAAGCGCGCCGGGGCCGCGCTGTCCGCCAGCCGCGCCGCCATGGTCTTTGCATCGGTCAGCGCGATGTCCCGATCGATCCGCTTCACACGATCCTGGAGCTCGGCGAGAAGACCTGCGGCCGGACGGCTCGATGCGACGAGCAGCCAGGTATTGCCGCGCACGACCTGACGCCTCGGGACGTAGACGTCGGGATGGAGCGGATCGCTGAGCGCTCCGTGGTGAACGTCGCCGCTCACGCCGACGATTTCCCACGTGCCGTCGTTCCACTCCAGGCGGCGGCCGACCGCATCCTGTCCGGGAAACGCCTGGCGCGCGAACGTTTCGCTGACGACGAGAACCGGAGGCGCACCCGCGCGATCCGAGGGCAACAGTCCCCGTCCGAGACGCAGCGGAATGCGCATGACCTCGAAGTACTCCGGGCTCACCATGAAAAAATGGGCCATTGGCCCGCGCGGTGCGGGGTCGTCGCTCCCTGTTCGCCGGTAGCCGTCGCCCCACATGCCGGGCGCGAACGGGATGAACATCGCGTGTGCAGCCGCTCTCACCCCTGGCAGCGACGCGGCGGCGTCGCGCACTCGATCCTGGAGTGCCACGAGAGCGTCACCACTGTTGCCCGGCGGCGGCGGGATCGCGGCGCGAATGGCAATCACTTCATCGCCCTCGAATCCTGGAGCGATCGACGTGAGATTGAGGAACGTGCGCAGCAGGACCACACCCCCGAACAGCAGCACGATCGAAACCGCGATCTGCGCCGCGACGATCACATTTGTCATCCGCCGCTGGCGTCGGGTCAGACCGCTCCGCGCATCTGCACGGAGCTCACCGCCCGTGCCCGGGGCGCGTCGGCGGCGCGCACGCGGCAGACCCGCAAGGAGCGCGGCGGCGAGCGTCGAGGCCGCGGCGATCGCGAGGACGCGGCCGTCGAGGGCGACATCCGCCGCGAGCGGCAGTGTTCCCGGATATCGCGCCACCAGCCACGTCGCCAGCGGCTGCGCGAGGACGACGCCAAGCGCGCCCGCGACGCCGAAGAGCGCAAGCGTCTCGGTCCACAGCTGCCGCGCAATGCGCGCCGGCGCCGCGCCGAGTGCCCCGCGGGTCGCAAACTCCAGCGTCCTCGCGTGTGACTGGGCGAGCAGCAGGTTGGCGATGTTCGCGCAGGCGACTGCCAGCAGCATGGCCACCGACAGCCCGAGGAGCAGCATCATCGGCTTGATCGGCCCGACCATCGCATCCTGCAGGCGATCGAGATACACGGCGCGATCGCGGTTCGTGTCCGGATACGTCGACGACAGCCGTGCCGCGATCGTCGCCAGCTCGTCCTGTGCCGACGCGAGGCTCGTGCCTGCGCGCAAACGTCCAATCGCGGAGAGCGCGATCGATCCTCGCTGGTTCAGAAATGACGACGGCGGGAAGGTGAGTGGCATCCAGATGTCGGCCCCGCCGGCAGGGAATCGATCCGCCTCGGGCGGAAGCACGCCGACGATCAGGTGACGCTCGGCACCGACCTGGATGGCACGACCGACCGCGGAGGGGTCGCCCCCGAAATGCGTTTTCCAGAACCGGTGCCCCAGCGCCACGCCGGACGCCGTCCCGAACCGGAATTCCTCAGGCAGCGGCGCTCGTCCGAGCGCCGGCCGGACGCCGAGCACCGGGAGCAGTTCCTCGGTAAAGAGCATCAACGTGCCTGACACCTGCGGCGCGTCGTCACTCAGACGCACCGTCGCGGTTTCGACATCGTACAAACCGATCCCGTCCGTGTGCGTCGATGCGATCCGCCAGTCGCGCGCGTCGAGATAGTTCACCTCCGGCACGCGTCCGAGATTCCCGACCGTCGTGCTGAAGCGCACGAGCTGCCCTGACGCGGGAAACGGCAGCGGACGCAGGAACACCGCCTCCATCACGCTGAAGATCGCGGTCGAGGCGGCGATGCCCAGGGCCACTGCCACGGTCACCGAGATGGTCGCGACGGGTGCGCGGCGCCACATGCGTGCGGCGTAGCGAAGATCGGTGAATACGCTCTCGAGCATCGACGTCTCTCCGTTTCGGTCGGGTCTTCAGCACACTGCTGAATTGATGGGACTGGCTTCCGGAAAGCCGGAAGCCACACCCCATCGCGATCATGCTGTCGGCAGTCTACGTGACCCCGGCGCAACAGGATGCGGAATGACGTCAGCGGCGTGACGAACCTCCGTCGACAGGCCTGAACCCGCTGCCGAGAGCACTCTTTGCGACCTTGCGACCCAGCACGACCCCCTCGACACCCGAGAAGCGATAGTGGAAGCCCGCCCAGACTCGCGCGTCCACGATCTCGTTGCGCATGTCGGCAGGCGTGCGGAACGTGCGAACCGCGTCGAGGTTGCCCGGCAAGCCCGCCGGATCGAAGCCGTGAATCGGCAGGTCGAAGCGATTGGTTCCGAGGAACTCGCTGAACACTTCCGCCATCGCCGATGTGATTGAACCGTGCGCGGCGGGATACTCGGGATGGTTCGGCGTCGCGGCGATCGGCCGCCAACCCGTTTGTTCGGCCGTTGTGGTGTTGCCGTCGTCGTAGCCCTCGGGAAATTTTCCGAAACCGTCCCCCGACGGTTTGACGGACGTGGGATCGATCGCGGTCACCGGCCGCCAGAATAGGTAATGGTATTTGGCGTGCATTACCGCAATCTGCGCGTCGGCGCCCACCATGTTGACCATGGCCTGCAGCCGCGCCGACTCGAGCGCACTCAGGGCCCTGCTGTCGATCAGATCCCGGAGCACCTGGTTGTACTGGCGAATGACGTTCGCCGTCCAGAACCTCGCGGTCGTGGTCTGGTCCTGGCTCCGCACCGTGCTCGTCGCGCTGCCGTAGTCCTTGATTTCGTTGTAGGCCTCGACCCACTCGAAGCTGTGCAGCGGGGGTGGCGGGTCCGGGAGGAATCGTCCCGCGGCATCCACCAGGAACGGTCTGACCTCGCCGACCCACGGCGTTTGAGGCGCGAGGAAGGCAGTGGGCGTGAGCCGCCATACGCCGGGGCCCTCGGCCCCTGTCGGGAATTGCGACGTGGACAACAGCGCCATTCGGCCATCGTTCGTCCTGACTGCGATGACGAGATTGCTCGCCGCCATGCCGACCGTCAGTCCGTCCGATTTCGCCGGTCCGTCCGGAATGGCCGCCAGTGCCGCGGTGTAGAGTGGCTCGACGACCGCGGTCTGCCCCGGCAGGTAGTGTACGAGAGTCCGATAAGCGGCCTCGACGATCGCTGCGTCCACGGATGCACCGGCCGGCGCGGTCACGCCGCCGGCGTACGGTGTGTAGCCGCCCTCGATGGCGACTACCGCGTCGTAGACCGCCGCCGAGACGTAGGCCATGTAAATCAGGCCTTCGTTCTGAAACGCCCCCGCGCGGACCACCGTGTCCTCGGCAATCCGGTTCCAGATCGCCAGCGTGCTGGCGGCGGCACTCGCGGAGCGGCCGGCGGGCAGCAGCAGCCACAGGAGCACCCAGCAAACCACCAGGCGTTGCTTCGTTGAAAGAAGTCTCACGGCACCCTCCTAGGTTCCAGGTCGTTGATTGAATTGATGACGGTCCGGAACCAAAGGCGGGAAATGGAGCGCTGGAACTGTCATGCTCCGGGCAAAATCCTGCTCGTCTAGAATCCTCCTGACCCCCATGCCCAACACTCCGGACCAGGACGTCACAGCGCTACTGGCGAGCTGGACGGAAGGAGACGAGGACGCACTGAATCGATTGCTGCCCCTGGTGGAGCAGGAGCTGCGGCAGCTGGCGCGGCGGCAGATGCAGGGGGAACGGCCCGGTCATCTCCTCCAGGCGACCGCCCTCGTCAACGAGGCATATCTCAAGCTGGTCGACATCCAGCGAATGCGCTGGCAGAACCGCGCGCACTTCTTCGCCGTTGCCGCGCGGCTGATGCGCCGCATCCTCGTGGATGCCGCGCGGTCGCGGCAGTACCAGAAGCGGGGTGGGCGGGCGCAGCACGTTGCCCTCGACGAGGCGTTGCTCATGTTGCCGGAAGCTCCCGAAGAGTTGGTCGCGCTCGACGATGCGCTCCAGGGGCTGGCGGCGATTGCCGAGCGGAAGGCCCAGGTCGTGGAGTTGCGCTATTTCGGCGGTCTCAGCGTCGAGGAAACCGCGGAAGTGCTTAAGATCTCGCCGGAAACGGTGATGCGGGATTGGAAGTTCGCGAAGACGTGGCTGCTTCGAGAGCTGTCACGGAACCGGTGAGCCAGACATGCTTCCGCCTGAAGGCGGAAGCCACCCATCTGAGATAGTGTGGCTGTCCGGCTTTAGCCGGGAGGGTGCAGTCCCGCCAGAAATCTCCGTCACCGCGCAGTGTGCGGCAAATCAATCAGCACGATATCGGAATTGTCGCGCAGCCGATCGAACACGATCCGTTTGCCGTCGGGCGTCACGTCGAACGTGCGCATCGTGTCGCGCCTCGTCAGTCGTGTGAGCTGGCGCGTCTGCATCGTGGTGAGATTGAGCATCCAGAAGTCTTGCGCGCGCGTGGCACCCTGCATGTAAATCAACGCTCGGCCATCGCGCGTGAATCGCAGCCGTTCACCGTCGCGGCGCATCGAGATCCGCGGCATGTCGACCGACGTGCCGTTGGCCCGGACCGCGAGAAGCGGCGCAAACGCGGACACGTTGGCTCCGACATAGGCGATCAGCTCACCATTCGGCGACCAGACCGGATTGAGCGCGGGCCCCTCGAGGAGCCGTTCGGGAGGCCCGCCGTCGACCGGGACTTTGTACAGCCCTGCGTGGCCCGCCTCGGTCCCTCCGACGACAATCCATTTCCCGTCGGGCGACCACGAGGCGCCGCCTTGTACGGTCAATGAGTCGGCAAGCGTCCGCAGGTCACCACCATCGGCCGCAAGGACATGGAGGCGCGGTATTTTGTCGCGCCGCATCACGATCGCGACGCGGCGACCGTCACGGGAGGGTGCCGGCGACGCGAGAACCCCGCCGTCTTTCCCCTTCCAGATTTCCGTCGCCGACGGCTCCTGTTCGAGGCGCCACACCCCGTCGCCGGCGCCGAGTGACGAGAGATAGAACATTGAGTCTCCGCCGGACTGGGGCGCGCTCGAATCCGCGGTGGACAAGGTCAACGGTTTCGCTTCAGATTCCTCGACCACGCCGGTGGCGGGGATCGGTACGGTCCACAGGTTCGCGGCGGGATTCGCGACGGTCGCAACGAGGCGGCGACCGTCGGGAGTGGCCGCGAGCGATGTGTACCTTTCCACACCGAAGCTGATGCGACGCGTTAGCTTGCGCTCGGGATCCAGACTCCAGAGCCACGGCCCGGATCCGTCCACATCGTGCGAGACGAACAGGATGGTCCGGTCGTCGATTGGTGTGAGCGAGGCGACGTCGCTGTTGAGCTCCGTCAGACGTTCGGCCGAGCCGCCGGCGACCGGAATGCGCCAGACATCCATCTCCCTGGTGACCGGCGTCCCGCTCGAGAAGTAGATCCAGCGGTCGTCGGGTGACCAGATCGGAAAGTGGTTGTGCTCGTTCGGGTTGCGCCGGAACAGCAGGCGGGCTCCGGCGCCGGTGCGATCGGCCACATACATCGAGTCGCCGTCGTCCTGCAGGTGGTAGACGACACGGCCGCCGTCATGGGACCAGGCGACGGTGACCGTCCGCTCGGGCAGGAACGGGCGCGGCTCACCGCCCATGAGGGGCATGAGCCGAAGTCGTCGATCCGGTCCGCCGCTCAGCCAGACCTCCGACCCGTCTGCGTTGAAGCCGCAGCTCGGCGTGTCGGTGGCGAACTCGTCGTCGCTGCCCTTCGTCAGGTTCGTGAACCGGAATATTCCGACCTGGCCGAGCCATACGTCCAGCGGTCCGTCCTGATCGGATCGGAAGGCGACGAACCTGCCGTCCGGTGAGACGGCGGCGCTCCGCTCGGTGCCCTCTAAATTCGTGAAGCGGGTGAACAGCGCGTTCTCCAGCGGGTTCGATGGGGTCGCTGGCCGGCGGCCGACGATCCAGACCGTGGAGACGAGGCTGACGCCGAGGATGGTGGCGGCGGCGACGACCGCCCCCGCCGGCAATCGGCGTGTGACGGGTCCGGCAGGCAGCGGTGCCGGTTCCGATAACGCCTCGTCGAGCTCGGCCCGGGCGTCCCCGATGTCCCGCGTCCTGCGAACGGGATCTTTCTGAAGGCAGCGCCGGAGCAGTTTGCGAACCGCGGTGGGCGTTGCGGCAGGGAGCGCCGCCCAGTCGGGTTCGTGTTCGAGAACGCGCGCCAGCGTATCGGTCATCGTGTCGCCGCTGAACGCCCGCCTGCCGGACAGCATCTCGAAGAGCACGCAGCCGAATGCCCAGACATCCGCGCGCTTGTCGACCGACTGCCCACGCGCCTGCTCCGGGCTCATGTAAGAGGGTGTGCCGAGAATCCTGCCGTCGGCCGTCCGGTCAAAGGATCGATTGGGATCGGTGACGTCCGAGTCGATGGCATCCTCGACGGGCCGGGCCAGTCCGAAGTCCAGGATCTTCACCCGCGTCTCGCTGGTGACTCGCCCGCCCGGCCCGGCGCCCTGCAACACCACGTTGGCGGGCTTCAGATCGCGATGAACGATCCCTTTGGCGTGCGCGGCGTCGAGGGCCTCGGTGATCTGGCGTCCGAGCGTGAGCGCGTCGGTGACGCCCAGCGGATCGCGTGCGAGCCGATCCGCCAGCGTCGGACCCTCGACGAGCTCGAGCACCAGCGCTACCCCGTCGTCGAGATCCTCGAGGCCATAGATCGCGCCGATGTGGGGATGATTCAGCGTCGCGAGCAGGCGGGCCTCGCGCGCGAACCGCGCACGCCGCTCCGGATCCGAGGTGAAGTGCTCGGGCAGGATCTTGATCGCGACGTCGCGCTCGAGCCGGGTGTCGCGTGCCCGATACACCTCGCCCATCCCGCCCGCGCCCAGCCGTCCCGTGACCGTGTAGGGGCCGAATCGGCGGCCGGTCACCTCCACCTGGTTCACGTTCGTGTCCGAAGCGACCCGGGCCACCGGCGTTTCGAGAAATGCTGACGCGGCGGGTACGTAGCCGAGCAGCGACTCGAGCTCGGACCGCAAGGCCTCGTCGTCTCCGCAGGCCTCGCGAACGAAGGCGCGTCGCGCCTCGGGTCCACGTTCGAGTGCGGCGGAGTACAGCTCCGAGAGACGATCCCGTGACTCGGATCCCATAACGGCTGGCCGGCTCATCCTGCCGAATGGCTCGCCGCCAGTCAAGTCAAGGACGGGCCTCGTGGTGAATATGGACCTCCTGCGCTCGTCCCGGTGCGGCGCGAGCTCTTCCGGCCCTCCTTTTACTGGATCGGTAAGGTCTGGCAGACAAACGTAAAGCGTCGGCGGCGGCATCGATCTCAACGCAAGAAACCCGGAGCGATCCGGCGGGTCGCGCGAGGCTCCGTGTTTGCTTTCTCGGAGCGGCGAAGGAGCCTCATCATGTCTCTTCGCTATTGTTCTTTCGTCGCCCTCGTCGCTGCCGCGGCCGTCATCGTCGGATGCGAGAGCAGGTCGCAGCCGGTCAGCCCTTCCACTATGGACACGGCGCCATCGGCTGTGGTGGCCGGGCCTGCACAGACCGAGGTAAAAGGTCCGTCGCAACACGTCGTCGGCCTGTTCGACGCCTGCGACCCCGAGACCTTCAATGCCGTGCTCGGTGACGGCGCGTGCACGAGGTCTGGCGGTGTCAGGTTCGACACGTTCCTCGAACAGCTCGGGCAACATCACGCCATCGGCGCCTGGCACTTCGCTCCCTCGACCGTCACGATGAAACTGGGGGAGCTGCTCGTCGCGACGAATCGCGGAGGTGAGGAGCACACCTTCACCGAGGTCGACGAGTACGGCGGCGGAGTCGTCCCGCTGCTGAACGAGCTCACGGGACTGACGGAGGTTGCGCCGGAGTGCGCGGCGCTGGGGATGACGGGTGGACGGATTGCGCCGGGCGCCTCATCGAGCGAAAAGACAGATGAGGCCGGGGTCGAGAAATACCAGTGCTGCATCCATCCGTGGATGCGGACTGAGGTTCGGATCGCGGCGAAGTAAGGCAACCTGCCTCGCGGTAGCCAGAGAGGCAGCCGAGCCTGTCTCTCTGGTTACAATGTCCGGCGGTGTCCTGTTCCAAGTGTGGCGCGGCGTCGGGCCAGGGCGCACGCTTCTGCTCTTCGTGTGGCTCGCCCTTCGAGTCGGAAGCGATGACGATCGCCGCCTCGTCATCGATGACGTCTCCGGCCGGCGGCGACGTGTCCCGGCGGGTCACGCCGCGATCAAATCATCAGCAGAGCGCAGCGAGCGGCTGGCTCACTGACTCCGACTCGATCAGCCACGGACGGTTCCCACCAGGGTCGCTGCTCGACGGCCGCTACCGCATCATCGGCCTCCTCGGCCGCGGCGGCATGGGGGAAGTCTACCGCGCCGATGATCTGCGGCTCGGCCAGGCGGTGGCCCTCAAATTCCTGCCTGATGTCGTGGCGACGGATCCCGTCCGGCTCGCACAGTTCCACAACGAGGTCCGGACGGCACGGCAGGTCTCACATCCCGCGATCTGTCGCGTGCACGATATCGGCGAAGCGGAGGGTCATTTGTTCCTGTCCATGGAATACGTGGACGGCGAAGATCTGGCCACCTCGTTGCGCAGGATTGGACGCTTTCCAGAAGACAAGGCCACCGACATCGCCCGGCAGCTCTGCGCCGGTCTGGCGGCTGCGCACCAGCGTGGCGTCCTGCATCGCGATCTGAAGCCTGCGAACGTGATGCTCGACGGCGCGGGCAACGTCCGGCTGATGGATTTCGGCCTTGCCACGATCGGGGTCGCAGAAGATGTCCGAGCGGGAACGCCGGCCTATATGGCGCCGGAGCAGCTGCTCGGCCGCGAGGTCACGCAGCGAAGCGACATTTACGCCCTCGGCTTGATCCTCTACGAGCTCTACACCGGGCGCCGCACATTCACGGGGACCACGCTTCGCGAGCTCGTCGATCAGCACCAGAGCGGTACCATCACCCCACCCCGCGAAGTCGTCAGCGCACTCGATCCGGCGGTCGAGCGAATACTCCTCCGCTGTCTGCAATCGGATCCGGCGCGGCGGCCCGCGTCGGCGCTCGCGGTCGCGGCCGCGCTCCCGGGCGGAGATCCGCTCGCGGCCGCACTGGCGGCGGGAGAAACGCCATCGCCGGAGATGGTCGCCGCAGCCGGCGAAGGCACCGGTCTCAGCCGGCGCGTGGGAATCCCGGCGTTCGCGGCCGTGCTGGTCGGCATCGTCGCTTTTCTGCCGCTCGCGCTTCGAACGAGTGCGCTCGAGCAAATCCGCCCGGAGTTGCCCAGTGAGGTGCTCGCGCAGAAGGCGCGCGACATGGCCCGACAGATCGGGTACGTCGATCGACCGCGCGACGAGTCGTACGGATTCAGGTGGGATTCGACCCTCGTGGATCAGGCAGGCCGGGACCATGACCGCCGCGAATCCTGGCAGCAGCTGGTGAAGCAACGGCCCTCGCCGCTGACCTTCTCCTACCGGCGCAGCCAGGACACGATGAGCGGCGCCCAATTCCATCACGATCTGTTGACGCCCGGTATCGTCACCAGCGACGACCCGGCGCCGATCGCATCGGGCATGATGCAACTGACGCTGGATCACCAGGGGCTGCTGACGTTCTTCGAGGCGATTCCCCCCCAGAAGCTTGAATCGCTGCCGCCCGCGGCGCCGGTGGACTGGACGCCGCTGCTGCGGCTGGCGGGACTCGATCCGGGCGCGCTCCAGAAGGCCGATCCGTTATGGACCTCGTTGGCGGCTTCCGACACCCGCGTCGCCTGGACCGGCACGTGGCCAGGCACGCCGCGCCCGTTGCGGGTGGAGGCGTCGGCGTTCGGCGGTCGTCCGGTCTCGTTTCAGCTGATCGGCCCGTGGACCTGGCCTGGTCGCATGCCGTCGCCCTCGGAAGGCTCCCAAACGATCGCGGTCGTGTTCGTCTTTCTCCTGGCCGTCGCGATCATCGTGGGCGGTATCGTGCTGGCCGGCCGCAATCTGCGCGAAGGCCGTGGCGATCGAACCGGCGCGCGACGGCTCGGCGCGGCCGTGGCCGTCATCCTGTGGGCAATCTGGATGTGCCAGGTGCACCCCACGCCGTCGACCGGGTTGCTCGGCACGTTTCTGATCGCCGTCGTGACGACCGTGTTCTATGCGGTGATGTTCTGGGCGCTCTATCTGGCCTTGGAACCGTTCGTCCGGCGCTACTGGCCGCAAACACTCGTGTCGTGGACCACGATCCTGACCGGTCGCCTGCGCGATCCGATTGTCGGGCGTGATGTGTTGATTGGCCTCATGCTCGGTGTGGCGATTGCGTTGATTGCAGTCGCTGGGCAGATCCTCGGGTCGGAACCAATCTTGACTGGCACGGAGTTCCTGCTTGGCCTCCGAAGCACCATCGGAAGAATCCTCATGCACGTCGTCTACGGGATCCGGACGGCGTTGAGCATCTTCTTCCTGCTGTTCCTGCTCCGTGTGGTGCTTCGCCGCCAGTGGCTGGCCGCGTTCGTCCTGGTCGCGTTCTTCTCGGTGCTCGACGCTGCGGGAGAGACCCGGCAGTCCGCGATTATCGACATGCTGAGCACGGGATTGTTTTTCTCGATGTGCGCCGTCGCGGTCCTGCGCTGGGGGCTGACCACGCTTGCGGTCGGGGTGATCACGACCGACCTCCTTCTGAACGTGCCGGTATCGCGCGATCTCTCGGCGTGGTACGCCGCACCCATGATCCTGATTCCGCTGTCGCTGGCGATGGTCGCCGCGTGGGCGTTCTATCGGTCGATCGGCGGGCAGGTCTTGAGGGCAGATCCGTTCGCGTAAGCAGGGGAGGGCCGCTCACAGATTTCGTGCTTCGACGACATCCTTGCGGCCCGGTGACCCGCGACATCCCCGGAAGCCCTTGACGGCGCGGGCCGTGCATGCCGGCACGAGGCTCGCACTGCGGCCGCGCGATGTCCTGGTTCACGATCGCGGACGGCCGGCTCCGGTTTGGCGGGCGGGTCACGAAGGATCCCGTCAGGGAGTGGCTGGCGTCGCCGGAGGGCTCGTCCGCCGTTGAGGAGGCCGCCCGCCGAACCCGATTTTCGCTGTTCGGCCGAAAGCGGGCCGCACGCCGGCGAATGTCCCGTGCTCTGTGGGAGGCGATCTCGGCGCCCGCCGTGCGCCAGGCGATCGCGACCGAATGCGAGGGCTACGTTGGCGCCTGGACACCGCTCGCGTACGCTCCGCCGTTGCCGCGAGTCAGCGTCGAGTACCGGAGGGTCGTGGTGGTGCCGCGCGTGATGATCGTGTGGAAGGTCGCATCACGGATCATGGCTCGCATCGCCGGCTCGATCCGTGCGGCGGATGTGCCCGATCCCTTTCCCGCGTTCTTCTCCCAGTGGGTCGCGAGCCGCATGGACCTGGCGATTCAGAAGGCCGGGCTGTCCCCGCGTACTCCGCTTCACGCGAAGGACTCATGGGCCTGCGTGGGCGTCGACAACGAGATGCTCTGGGTCGACATGTTCGGCCTCGGCCCGACGTGGCTTGGACACGTGGTGCTCTTCGAGATGCCGGATTCACGGCTGTCGCGACGCGATCGGCAGGCGCTGGAGGAGGCGATCGTTCGTCTCTCGGAATCATTGCCGGGCCTTTCACGCATGCAGCGCGACAAGACCGTGCGCCTGGCTATGGATGCGATGGAATCGGTCAGGGGTTGATCTGTATCGGTGGTTTGTGGAGTTGTCAAATCCCAAGCTCCAAATTCCAAGCTCCAACGCACTCCCAAACGCCAAATCCCAAGCCAACTCCCAATCCAATCCCCAACCGGTTGGAGGTTGGTTTGGGATTTGGGAGTTGGGCGTGCGTTGGGATTTGGAGCTTGGAGCTTGGGATTTGTCCGTTCGAACCCCGGACCCCGGATCCCGGATCCCGGATAACGCCCCTCCTACCGTAAGATGGCTGCCGCCATGGTGTCCCGTGGCCGTCAACACGGAGCGTGTCATGAGGAATCGATGGGCGATTGCCGCCCTCGTGATGTCCATCTGCGTCGCGGCGCCGGCGGCGCAGCAGCAATCAACCGGTCCCGCAGCGCTCCCGCCGATGGCTGCGCAGCCGATTCCGCTCTACAAGACCGGGTTGGGCTCCTTCTCACGCAAGATTTCGTCGTCCAATGCTGAAGCCCAGGCGTACTTCGATCAGGGTTTTCAGCTGATGTACTCGTTCGCCAAGTACGAGGCCATACGGTCGTTCCGTGAGGCGTGGAAGCGCGATCCGCAGTGCGCCATCTGCTACTGGGGCGAAGCCTGGGCCTGGGGGTCCAACCTGAATCAGGTGATCGGGCCGGTCGATTCCCCGTTTGCCTATGCGGCGATCCAGAAAGCGCGCGCGCTCCAGGACAAAGCTTCGCCGGCGGAGAGATCGCTGATCGAAGCGATGGCCCAGCGGTACGTCGAGCGTTTCGAGCCTGCGACGCGCGGCGCTCAGGACACGGCCTATGCCCGGGCCATGGAAAAGGTCTTCGAAACCTATCCTGACGATCTCGATGTCGGCACGCTCTACGCCGACGCGCTGTTTCATCTCGTCCCGCGGCCAGGCCCGCCGCCGGGCCGCCGGCCGCGGCTGCAGGATCTCGATTCTCCGAACATCAGGCGCATCCACGACGTGCTGGAGCGGCTGCTTGCCCGCGATCCGCGTCATCCGGGAGCGTGTCATTGGTACGTGCACGCGACGGAAGCGACGCCGAAGGTCGCGTCAGCGCAGGCCTGCGCCGAGACGCTCGGGATGTCGATTCCCGGCGCCAGCCACATCAACCACATGCCGTCGCACACGTTCAACGAAGTCGGACGGTGGGGCGATTCGGTCCGCGCCAACATCGAGGCGTGGCATTCGGACCTGAAGGCGGGCGCCGGCGAAGGCTTTGCGATCTATCCGTCGCACAACCTGCACATGCTGGTCTATGCCGCGGCGATGGACGGTCAGGGCGCGATCGCGATGCGGGCGGGCAAGGATTACGCGAAGCTCACCCGCGGCGACACGATGTTCCAGCTGCTCGCGCTGATTCGCTTCGGCCGGTTTGACGAAGTGTTCGAGATCGCGACCCGGCCGGAGGGCGACATTGCGACAGGTGCGTGGGAATTCGCCCACGGCTATGCGAAGCTGCGCGGCGGCGAGATCCAGGCCGCACGCGGCCACCTGGAGAACCTCCGGCGGATCGCCCAGTCCTCGTCGGCCGCGACGTACTTTGGGGCGCGTCATCCGGCAGGCCGCCTGCTGGGCGTGCTGGTCGAGATCCTCGACGGCGAGATCGCTCGAGGAGCCGGAGACATGCCACGGGCCATTGCCGCGCTCGAGCGGGCAGTGGCGCTCGACGACGAGCTCGAGATCGATGAGCCCGAGCCGCTGCCGTTTCCAGCGCGGCACTGGCTCGGGGCAGCGCTGCTCGACGCGGCGCGGCCGTCAGACGCCGAGCGCGTCTACCTTGACGATTTGCGGCAGCACCCTCACAACGGGTGGGCGCTGTTCGGGCTGCAGCTCGCGCTGAAAGCCCAGGGCAAGCCGACGGCCGAGGTCGAAAAGGATCTCCGCGCCAGCTGGACTCGCTCGGACACCTGGCTTCGCGCGTCACGCTTTTAGCGGCCCGGGATCCTCCTCCGGCGTCGCTGCCGGGGCATGTTCCAGCGTCGAGTCGTGGCCCAGCACGAGCACGAGCGTCATCGCCAGCAGGCCCATGGCCGAGAGACCCAGCAGCCCCCCGGTGTAGCTCCCCGTCCAATCTTTGATCGCTCCCATCGCGTAGGGACCCGCGAACCCCGCGAGGTTTCCTATCGAGTTGATCAGCGCGATGCCGCCCGCGGCGGCAGCGCCCGACAGGAAGGCGGTCGGCAGCGTCCAGAACACCGGCAGGTTGCCGAAGATGCCGAAGCCCGCGACCGACAGCGCGAGCATCTTCAACACGGGATTCTGGAACACGGTGGACAGTGCGATGCCGGTGGCCGCGACGGCAAGCGCGAACGAGGCATGAAACCGTCGCTCCCTGTGACGATCCGAGCGATGGCCCCACCACACGATGCTGAATACGCCGACCGCGTACGGCAGTGCCGATACCAGGCCGGTCTGAAAGTTCGTGAGACCGAATCCCTTCACGATCTGTGGCAGGAAGAAGCTCAAGCCGTAGTTGGTCGCGACCGCGCCGAAATACACCACGCTCAGCGCGAGGACCTTCGGGTTCAACAGGGCCTGTCCGACACTCAGGTTGTGGTGCGTGGTCCGGTGCGCGTGCTCCGACTCCAGCCGCCGCACCAGCCATTCACGCTCCCTGGCCGGCAGCCAGGCGGCGTCTGCCGGGCGATCGGTGAGGTAGAAATAGACGACCACCGACAAGACCAATGATGGCGCCGCCTCGATGATGAATAGCCACTGCCATCCCTTCATGCCCAGGATGCCGTCGAGCCCCAGCAGGAGACCGGAGACCGGCGCGCCGAGCACGGTGGAGAGCGGGATCGCTGCCATGAAGTACCCGATGATTCGCGCTCGGTACACTGCCGGGAACCACAGCGTCAGGTAGAAGATGATGCCGGGAAAGAAACCGGATTCCGCGACGCCGAGCAGGACACGCAGGATGTAGAAGGAGGTCGGCCCCCCGACGAATGCCATGGCGCCGGAAATCACGCCCCAGGTGAACATGATCCGCGCGATCCACTTCCGCGCACCGAAGCGCTCCAGCAGGAGATTCGAAGGCACCTCGAAGATGAAGTACGCGAGGAAGAAGATGCCGGCGCCGAACCCGTATTGAGATGCCGAGAGACCGAGGTCGCGGTTCATCGTGAGCGCCGCGAAGCTCACGTTGACGCGATCCAGGTACGCGACGAAATAGCAGACGACCAGGAACGGCACCAGCCGGGCCGAGACTCTGGCGATCGTGGACTGCTCGAGCGCATCCACGTGAGGTTCTGTTCGTTGTTCCAATGCACTCTCCGGTGACATGGCCGCGATCGGCGCGGCGAGTATATAGCGCAGGCCCTCGAGTGGAACCTGGACGGGCTTCCACTTGCGGCCGTTGCGGGATACGCTGGGCAGCCGAACAGGCGAGGATAGGAGTTCTTACATGAAGAAGCCCGTCCCGGCGGAATCCGCCTCTGCACGAATCGACGAGAGGATCAGTGAGCTTGGCGACTGGCGCGGGAAGATGCTCGCGAAGGTGCGCCGCATCATACACGAGGCCGATCCCGAGATCGTCGAAGAGTGGAAGTGGGCGAAAGCCACTTCCCCGGGCACTCCCGTCTGGTCCCATGGCGGCATCGTCTGCACGGGAGAGACGTACACAAGCGTTGTCAAGATGACGTTTGCCAGGGGAGCGGCGCTGAAGGACCCTTCGGGTGTATTCAACGCCGGCCTCGAAGGGAATGCCAGGCGTGCCATCGACATCCACGAAGGCGACAAGGTCGATGAGGCGGCGTTGAAGAAATTGATTCGCGCCGCGGTGGCCCTCAATCTCGAGGGGAAGAGCAAGCCGCGCTGATCTCCCAGGCCTTCCGGTCCCCGGACCCCGGATCCCGGACCCCGGATCCCGGACCCCGGATCCCGAACTACCGTCGCCCCGTCCGCTTGCGGGTGATCCGCTTGGTCTCCGACGCTCCCTCGGCGCTCCAGATATCAAGCGTCAGCTCAACTGATCCCACGATCGGGGCGCGAGTCTATCGCGCGGACTCCACTGGAGAACCGGATCAGCTTGGCACGCCGCCGCGTCCTGACCAGGCACAAAAAAGTAACTCACCGCCGTCTTTGATGAAGCCCCATACTTGGCGACTGGATTCGAAGCACGCAGGGGACGAAGGACGCAGGCGTGGTCGCGAAACTGCTGGGACAGTACCGGATCGAATCCGCTCTCGGCGCCGGAGGTATGGGCGAGGTATACCTCGCGCGGGATACCGTGCTGGGCCGGCTCGTGGCACTGAAAGTCATCCACTCGGGGGAACTCGACAATCCGGATCGAGTGCGGCGTTTCGTCGAGGAAGCCAGAGCGGCATCAGCGCTCAATCACACGAACATTGCGACGATCCATGAACTTCGGGAAGAGGCCGGTGTTCATTTCATGGTGATGGAGTACGTCGCCGGCATGACGCTCAGCGCGCGAGTCGGGTCCGGACCTCTCGAGCCCGACGATCTGGTCAGCGTCGGCAGCCAAGTTGCGCAAGCCCTTCACGCGGCTCATAGCGCCGGCATCATCCATCGGGACATCAAGTCCTCCAACATCATGGTGATGGGCGGTGGCCATGTGAAGGTGCTCGACTTCGGCCTCGCCAAGCGCACGAGCAGTGACCACTTGATCCCGGATCAATCCACTTGGGCCGCTACGCGAACCGGACAGGTTGTCGGCACCGTCCCGTACATGTCGCCAGAACAGGTACTGGGAAGGCCGCTCGACCACCGCTCGGATCTGTTCAGTCTTGGGGTTGTCCTCTACGAGATGGCGACCGGCCAGCGGCCGTTCGTTGGACCGACTACGTTCGAGACACTGGAACAAATCGTCCACGGGAGCCCGAAACCAGTCACATCGCTCAATCCGAGAATCCCGGCGGCCCTTGAATACCTGATTCTCGAGTGCCTCGAAAAGCGGCCTGAGGATCGGATCCAGACGGCGGCGCAACTCGCCGACCGGCTGGACCGCTGCGCTGGGCAGCGAGCGGGCGTCGCCGGAGCTCGTCTTAAGCACAACCTGCCACAACAGCTGACGAGCTTCGTCGGCCGCCAACGAGAGATCGCGCATATCCACGCGCTCTGGACCCAGACCCGACTGGTTAGCTTGAGCGGTCCCGGGGGGATAGGAAAGACACGACTCGCCTTGCAAATCGCTTCGGAGGTGCTCAGCGAGTACGAGGACGGCGTCTGGTTGATCGAGCTCGCACCGCTCTCCGATCCGGCACTGGTGGCGCAAACCGTCGCTGCGACACTCGGTATCCGCGACTACGGCCATAGGCCAACCGAGGACGCGCTCGCAGAGTACTTGAGGCATCGGCGATGTCTCCTTGTCCTCGACAACTGTGAGCACCTGATTGCCGCCGCCGCGCAGCTCGCGGACACGCTGCTGCGGAGGACCACCGACCTGCGGATCCTGTCGACCAGTCGAGAGGCACTGGCGATCGCCGGCGAAACCGTCGTCCGGCTGTCATCGCTCGGTCTTCCGGATCTCGATCAGGTCTTGGATAGTGAGCAGCTGCGTCGGCATGAAGCGGTGGAGCTGTTCATCGATCGTGCGCGCGCCGCCAAGTCCACGTTCGTCCTGGATGACAGTACCGCGCGGTCGCTGGCGACTCTCTGCGTGCAGTTAGAAGGACTGCCATTGGCGATCGAGCTGGCGGCGTCGCGGGTCACGGTCCTCTCCGTACCTCAGATCGCCGGGCGCTTGCACGATCGGCTCGGCCTCCTGACGAGCGGCAGTCGAGTCGCGGCGCCACGTCATCAGACGCTCCTGGCCGCGATTGACTGGAGCCATGCGCTCCTGAGCGAGCCCGAGAAGGCGCTATTCCGTCGGTTATCGGTCTTTGCCGGGGGCTGCACGCTCGAAGCGGCCGAGATCGTGTGCACCGGCGGCGCCATCGAAAAGGCTGACGTGCTCGGGCTGATGTCCGCGCTGGTCAACAAGTCGCTGGTTCTCGCCGAAGAGCGCGACGGTCGCACGCGATATCAGTTCATGGTGACGCTCCTCGAGTACGCGCGGAAAAAGCTTGCCGGGACGATGGAGCAGGAAACCGTCTGCGGCGCGCACGCAGAGTTCGTGCTGACGCTGGCGGTCGAAGCCGAATCGAGGCTTGCGGGCACACAGGAGAAGCTTTGGATCCATCGGTTGGAGGCCGAATACGACAACATTCGGGCGGCGCTGGCGTGGAGTTCGAGAAATGACGTGACCATCGGATTGCAGCTGGCGGGTGCGATGGGACGGTTCTGGTTCCTGCGCGGTTACTGGGCGGAGGCGCGGCGATGGCTGCTCGAGATGTTACAAGCCGCCGACGAACGCGCCGTCCAGTCCTCGCGTGTCAAGGTCCTGAACGGGATTGCGCTGATGGCCCAAGGTCAAGGGGACTACGCGTCTGCACAGAGGTTCGGCGTCGAAGCCCTTGCCGCGTCACGGGAGGCGGGCGACAAGCAGCAAGCAGCGGCGGCCCTCAATACGCTGGCGATTCTCGCATGCGTACGCGACGACCTCGACCAGGCGCGCTCGTGTTTAGAGGAGAGTCTGGCACTCCGGCAGCAGTCCGGAGACCAGGCCGCCAGTGCAATCACAGTGAACAATCTCGGGGTTCTGGCCCTGCTACAGACTGACATCCGCAGAGCAGAGTCGCTGTTCGCAGACAGCCTCAGGATTTCGAAAGCAGGCGATTTCAAGCACGGGATTGCCACCGCCACGCTGAACCTTGGTGACGTCGCGATGCGCAGAGGCGACTACGTTTCGGCGCGCGCGCTGCTCGACGAAGGCGTGGCACTCGCCAGGGATCTCGGCGAGACGACCCTGACGCCAATCGGACTGAACTCCCTCGGCGATCTCGCCGGGCGTCAGGGGGATCGTCCCGCCGCACGCGCCCTTCTCACGGAAGCCCTTCACCTGGCGCGGGAGCTGGGGGACAAGCGAGTGATTGCCGATGTGCTGATGTCGCTGGGACTGGTCACCGACGACGGTTGCACCGCCCGTGCGTTGTTCGCGGAAAGCCACGCCCTCCACTGTGAGCTGGGAAGCCGTCGCGATATCTCGGTGGCGCTTAGCGCTCTTGGAGGGGCGGCCGCTCGGGAGGGAGACTACGCGACCGCGTGCTCGTTGTACGAAGAAAGTTTGGCACTGGCCAGACAATCGATGGCCAGGAATGCGATCGCTCGCGCGCTCGCGGGACTGGCCGACCTTGCCCGGCGACGGGGAAACGACGCTTCGGCGGTTGCATTGTACCGGGAGTGCATAGCCCTGTGGCACGAATTGGAGGAGAAGCCGCAACTCCTGCAGCCGCTCGAAGGCCTGGCGAGCGTCTACAGCGCGACCGGGCAAGCGGAGCGTGCAGTACGATTGTGGGGGTTCGCGGAGTCGTCCAGACGCGCGCTCGAGGCTCCCTCGGTCCACATCCACGACTACGACCGCCTGGTGAGTGCCGCACGGGCCGCGTTGGGTGAGGCATGGTTCGAGAGCGCGTGGTCGGAAGGACGCAGCATGGGACTGGATCAGGCGATCACAGAAGCGTTGCATGAGGGGTGAGTTTCGGCCTCTGCTGATCGGCCCCAGGCCTCACAGAGGTCAGTTGTCGAACTGGTCAGGTCCTGACCGCGACCCGCGAACTACCGACCCCCCGTCCGCTTGCGGGTGATCCGCTTGGTCTCCGACGCTCCCTCGGCGCTCCAGATATGAAGCGTCAGCTCTGCGGATCCGACGCTCAACGTGTCTCCGTCCGCCAGCGCCACGGGCTGCTCCACCAGCGCGCCCTTCAAGAGCGTGCCGTTCTTGCTCGCCAGGTCCTCGAGTGAAATCCGTCCGTTTTTGCTGTCGACGATGATTCGTGCGTGGTGGCGGGACACGCTGGTGGTGTTCAGCCAGACGTGGCACTCCGGATCCCGGCCGATGTCGTTCTGGCCCTCGACGAGCCGGTAGGTCTTCTGGTCCTCGGTCAGCCAGCATCGCATCGTCCCGGGCGGGGCCGCCGGAGACTGCGCCGTCGTTTCGCCGCAGAAAGCGTAGCCGACGCCATGGACGGTCCGGATGAACCTCGGATCCCGCGCGTCGTCTCCGAGCGCGCGCCGAATCTCGGTAATCAGTACGTTCAGGCTGCCGTCCACCACGTGCGTATCGGGCCACATCTGTGCGTGCAGGTCGGCCTTCTCGAGCACTTTCGGCCGGTGCTCGAGAAGCAGGCAGAGCAGGTCGAAGGCTTTCGGGGACAGGTGGAGGCCAGCCTGGCCGCGGCGCAACTGCCGCGTCTCCGAATCGATGGTGAATGGACCGAATGCCGCTGTCACGGGCTCCCTTGCGAATTAATAGTTTCTTTCGGATTTCCTTAGGACATCGACGTCCGGGTTGCGGGATAGTTGGGGTCACGCAATCGGGGTCCGGGATCCGGGATTCGGAAACTCCGCACGTTTCGGACCCCGGACCCCGGACCCCGGATCCCGGCCTTGGAACCGAGAGATGCCGCAACCCGTCATGATCGAAATGTCCGCGACACCCCCCCGACGGCCGGCTCGGGACGTCATCGACGCCGTCGTGGACAACATGAAGCAGAACCTCGAGCCCCTCAAGTACTCGACCCTCGCGCCGAGCCGCTACACGGTCTATCTCCACCCGAACGAGTATGCGCGGCTGGAAGGGATTATCCCCATTCTGCGGCAGCAGACCGCCCAGGCGCTCTCGGAGGAGCTCGGGAAGCTCAATGGCCGGCCGTCGCTCGGCGGGCTCATCCGGCGGTGGCGGGCCACGCCCTCCGAACCGCACTTCCAAAACGCGGCCGGCGAATGGCAGATCGAGTTTCTCGCCGATCCGGACGGTGAGATGGCGGAAGGGGACCTGCTGATCGACTCCGAGCTCATCCTTCCGGCCAACCCGGACCTCGGCGTGGGCGAACGCACCCGCCGCATCACGACCACGCACGGCCAGCGAACCGAGACCCGCGAGCACACCATCAACCGGATCCCGGCAGCAGCTGCGAAGACGGTCGCCCGCCTTGAATACGACGACAACGCCGGACACCACTCGTACGAGGTGTCGAAGGACTCGGTCACGATCGGCAGGGGCGGGATCGCCTATCCGGTCGATGTCCGGATCGTCTCGTCGCCGGACGTCTCGCGCGAGCACGCACGGCTGCGCCGCGATCCCCAGAGCGGTCGTTTCTTCATCATCGATCTCAGCACGCTGGGCACGACGCTGAACGGCAGGCACGTCCCGAAGGGTTACGACGAGGTCGACGGCGCCAGGCGCGAGAACGGCGCCGAAACCGCGCTGCCGGAGACCGCGACGATCGGGCTGGCCGACACGGTCGTGCTCGAATTCCGCATCATTCGATGATGGCGAGCGGATCCCTCGGGGCGGTCAGCGCCGTGCGGGCAGCCGGCAGCACCGATCCAGGTCTGCTCCGCGACGTCAACGAGGATCGCTTCCATCTCGATCTCGCGCGCGGTCTTTTCATGGTCGTGGACGGCGTCGGCGGCCAGGCTGCGGGCGGGAAAGCGGCTGACACTGCTGTGAGCCTGCTCCGGGCCCGGCTGGAGCGTGAAACCGGGCCGGTGCCGGAACGGTTGCGCGAAGCGGTCACCGCCGCCAACAACGAGATCAACCGGCTGGCGAGTCTGCGGCCGGAATGGTCCGGCATGGCCTGCGTCCTCACGGTGGCAGTTCTCGAGGAGGGGCGCGCCACGATCGCCCATGTCGGAGATACCAGGCTCTACACGCTCCGCGGCGATCGGCTCGAGAAGGTGACCCGGGATCACTCGCCGGTTGGTGAGCGGGAGGACGCGGGAGAGATCTCCGAGCTCGAAGCGATGAATCATCCGCGCCGCAACGAGGTGTATCGCGACGTCGGCTCCGAGCCTCACCAGCCGCGCGATCCGGAATTCATCGACGTGCAGACGATCCCGTTCGAGTCCGATGCCGCGCTGCTGTTGTGCAGCGACGGCCTCACCGACGTCGTCGACTCGTCGTCTATTTTGCGGGTCGTCACGCAGTGGGCGGGTCACCCGCAGCAGGTCGTCGACGGATTGATCGAGGCCGCGAACGCTGCTGGCGGCAAGGACAACATCACCGTTGTCTATGTTGAAGGAGAGTTGTTTGCCGCGACCGGCGCCGGCCTGCCCGGCTCCGATCAGGAGATCACGCGCCGGCACGTAACTGCCGCACGGGAAGCAGCCGCAAAGCCGCCCCGCAGCAGCACCGTTCGCATCCAGGGAAACAGGCGTGAGGGCGTCGTTCGAGCGCTGCTGGTGGCCCTGCTCACCCTGGTGATCCTGCTGGTCGCCTTCCAGGCACCACCGGAGCTGCCGCGGGGCGGCACGGCCGTGCCTCTTTCCGGGGCGGACGACGGCTGGCGCGTCACCGTCACGGCATCACAGTCGATCGCGGACGCGCTCCAGAATGCCCGCCCCGGGACGACGATCGTCGTCGCGCCCGGTCAGTATCGCGAGATGTTGATGCTCAGGAGCCACGTCCGGCTGGTGAGCGAGGTCCGGCACGGGGCGGTGCTCAGGCTGCCGGGGTCTGCGCCCGAAGCCGCGGCCGCGATTGTTGCCAGCGACGTGCAGGAAGCCGCGGTCGAAGGGTTCCGCATCGTCGGAGACGCCGCCACGCCGCTCGGGACGGCGGTGCTGATGAACGGCTCGACGGTGTCGTTGTCCCAGCTGTCGATCACCGGCGCGACGCGCGCCGCGATCGATGTCGGCCGGAGATCGCAGGCGGCCGTCACCGCGAGCGACATCCAGGAGAACGCCGGCGCGGCCGTGGCCATCCGCAGCGGCGGGGAGGCGATGCTGTCGCACAACGTCTTCTCGAAGAACGGTGCGGGCGGCGGGAGCAAGCCGTTCGTGGTCGAAGGTGGAAGCAACGCGCAGTTCGTCGGCAACGTGTTCCAGGGAATCGGTCCCGACGCGGTCGTCACCCTGGACAACCCCGACGCACGCGCGGCGTTGACCCGCAGCAACTGGTTCGTCGAGACGCGTCCGGCCCGTTCGTCGCGCCCGCCGGCGCGCGGTCGCTGAGGAACATGGCAACCGTATCTCACGTCGGGGCCTACGAGATCCAGCACCAGATCGGTTCGGGTGGCATGGCACCCGTGTTTCTCGCCACCGACACGCGCAGCGGGCGTGAGGTGGCGCTCAAGCTGCTCTTCATCGACAACGATCACGAGGGCCAGCAGATCCTCGAGATGGAGCGTGGCGGCGCGACGCTCCAGGAACAGTTCGGCCAGAGCTGCCGGTATGTGCCCGCGGTCTACGAGCACGGCGTTGAAGGCCCCTACTTCTTCATCGCGATGGAGTACCTGGCCGGCCGCAACCTGTCCGAGGTCATCGGCGCAGGAGCATTGACCGCCGATCGGGCGCTGAAGATCGGGATCCAGTTGTGCGAGTTCCTGGAAGCCGCCGACAGTTTCACCGGCACGCTCGACGGACGCACGGTCCATTCATTCCTGCACGGCGATCTGAAGCCGCGGAACATCCGGGTCCTCGACAACGACGAGATCAAGGTCTTCGATTTCGGGATCGCCAAGGCACTGTCGCTCAGCCGGAAAGTGACTCGCAACGACTTCGGCAGCAGCGCCTACATGTCGCCGGAACGGATCGAGTCGGGCAACATCGACGCACAGGCGGAGTTCTGGGCGGTCGGCGTGCTGCTCTACGAGATGGTCAGCGGCGTGCAGCCGTTCCGCGCGCTGGACACGGCTCGGCTCGAGCGGCGCATTCGTGACCGCCGTCCGCCGGCGGGGTTGAGCCAGGATTGTCCCGCGGGACTGCAGGCGATCATCGCCAGGCTGCTGGCCGGCGCGGTTGACGATCGATACCGCAGCGCGAAGGAGATCCGGGAGGAACTGCAGCGTTGCGCGGACGGGCAGCCGACGATCGCTGAGCGCGAAGGGTGGCCGCTCGGCAGTCATGACGAGCCGGCAACGCGGCGGACGCGCCGTTCCGAGCCGGAGAGCCACGAACCGGACAGCGAAGAAGCGACGCGGCGGACCCTTCGGGAGCCTTCCCCGATCGCTCCCGTGCAGGCGCCGGCGGTCGTTCCGGCCGCTTCACCCGCGGCAGTCGAAGTACCTGCTCCTCCGGTCGCCGTTCCCCGCCGGCCGACCTGGCTTCCGCGTGGACGCCGTCTGGTGAAGATGGTGCTGATCCTGATGGTGTTGACCATCATCGCGAAGGAGATCCGCATCAACATCGCCGCCAATGCGCTGGCCGGCGTGGTCGGGAGGCAGGACCTGGCGGCGATCAATCAGACCTGGACGCAGTACGAAGCGCTCGTCGACGGCAGCCTCCAGATGGGGGGACGTCCACTCGAACGCGCGTTGCTCGCCCGCACCATGGCGCTTGCCGACGACGTGATCGCGAAGTACCGCGATCAGAACGTCATTGTCTGGGAGAGCCAGTGGGAACAGGCCCGCGATGCGCTGAACCACGCGTGGAACCGCAATCGGTCGAACCGCTCGCGACAGGCGGCGCTGCGCTACTGCGAGGGACAGCTGCGTCGCATCGACGGCGAAGCCCGGACCGCAGAGCTCCGCGCGGCGACGGACAGGGGCGACTCGAAGACGGCGGCGGAGAAAGGCCCGGCGGCGGAGCGCGACCTCGCCGCGGCGGTCACGGCGTTTCGTGAAGCCGCCGAGCTCCGCCCGAACTGGCCGGATCCCTTTGTCGGCCTGATGCGGACGTTCGTCGCACAGGAAGACATCGAGCGCGCGGCCGACGCGCTGGCGCAGGCGCAGAAATTCGGGTACGCCGCCGATCGCCGCGACTGGTTCTATCTCGCCGAAGGCTACGTCGTACGTGGCGCAAAGTACGCGGCGGTCAAGGAGCTCGATTCCCTGACGCGCGCGGCCGACGCGTACACGCGCGCCATCGAGCTCTATGGCCGGGCGTCCGGGTATCGCAACAGCGTCCAGCGACTGCGCGATGCCCAACGGCAGAAACAGTTGATCGACACCGACATCCAGGCGCTTTCGCTCTCGGAATTCGTGCCCGAGGATTCGGGCCGCGCGGCATGACCATCACGTATACGCTCGCCGCCGAGCGCGACACACGGCGGCAACGTGTCGCTGTCCGCGTCGCTCCGTCCTGGCCTCTGGCCCTGGCCTCGTGCATCGCGGTCATCGCCATCGCGCTGACCTGCAACGGCCGGTTTCGCGTGCTCTCCGCCGCCGCGACCGGACGCGAGTCCGCGGTCAACCTGAACGCGGTGCGGGACGCCGCGGAGCTCGAGCCCGCCCTCACGGCGGTTTACGGCCATCCCGACGATCGGCGGTTTGCCGCACGCGCGCTGTTTCAGTTCCTGACCGCTGATCCGGCGGCGCCGCGAGACCTGCCGAACGTCGGCAGTATCGCGCGCGCGAGTGTGAGCGCGGATGCGATCCGCCAGGCCAGAACCCTGCAGGTGTTCCCGGAGCGCCTGTCCGCGAGGCGCGCCTCCGGCGACGCGGCCGGTGGACGGACGACGCTGCCGTTGTTCACGGCCGCCGACGTCGCAGCGCTGAAGCCGTACGTCACGGTCAGGACGTGGACTCAGTTCAGAAACCAGCTGTTGTGGCTGACCGCCCTCTATGTGCTGGCATTCCACGCGGCCGCGTTCCTCTGGCGGTGGAAGAACCGCCGCAGCGACGCGTGGTTGCTGGCCGCGGTCCATCTGCTCACGGGCATCGGCTTCGCCGTGCTCCTCAGCCGTCCCGATCCGCTGCGTGACACGCTGCTCTTCGTGCGATACGCGGAGACGACCATCGTTGGTCTCGCGCTGATGGCGGGCCTGTCGATGATCGATCTCACCGCGGCGGGATTCGGAACGCTGAGCTTCCTGCCCCTGGCCGGCGCGCTGTCGCTCTCGGTGCTCCTCATCGGGTTCGGCAGCGGTCCGGGCAACAGTTCAGCCAAGGTCAACCTCGGACCGTTTCAGCCGATCGAAGCCATCCGGCTGCTGCTCGCGTTGTTTCTCGCCGGGTACTTCGCGCGCCGCTGGGAGCTTCTTCGCGAAGTGCGACGGAAGACGATCCGCAACCTCCACCTGCCGTCGTGGATCAACGTGCCGCGGGCGGACTACGTCATCCCGGTCATCGTGGGCGTCGCGATGGCGCTGGTGTTTTTCTTTTTCCAGAAGGATCTCGGACCGGCGCTGTTCCTGTGTTGTGTGTTCCTCTCGATGTACGCCGTCGCGCGCGGCCGCGTGGGCATGGCGGTCGCCGGCCTGATCATGCTGGCGGCAGGGTTCTATCTCGGGTATCGCCTGCATGTCTCGGCGACGCTGGCCGATCGTGTCCGCATGTGGCTGTCACCCTGGGACAACGCGGCGTCCGGCGGCGATCAGATCGCGCATGCGGTGTGGGGCATGGCGACCGGCGGCACGTTCGGGACGGGCCTCGGCCTCGGCGATTCGCGGTATCTGCCGGCCGGTCACACCGACCTGGTCCTGGCTGCGATCGGCGAGGAAGCCGGCGTCGCGGGCCTGATCGTGGTCGCGGCGCTGTTCGCGGTGCTGGTCTGGCGCGGTTTCCGCACGGCGCGCCTGGCGTCGAGCGACTACGGCTTCTTCCTGGCGACAGCGCTGACCCTGTTCCTGATCCTGCCGGTGTTAATCATGGCGTCAGGGGTCATGGGAGTGACGCCGCTCACGGGCGTGGTCACGCCGTTCCTGAGTTATGGCGGATCGGCGATGCTGGCGAATTTCGCGGCGCTGGGGATGCTCGCCTCCGTCCACGCGAATGACGCGGCTCCGGGAGATTTCGGCCCGTTCCGACGGCCGATGACCTGCCTGGCCGGTGTCCTCGGCGTCTGCGCGCTGGCGCTCGTCGCGGTTGCCATTCGGGTCCAGGTCGTGGAGGCCGACGCGCTCGCCGTCAGGCCGCATCTCGGCATCCAGGCGGACGGTGGACGGCGGCTGGAGTACAACCCGCGCGTGATCGATCTGGTTCGGACCATTCCGCGCGGCACCATCTTCGACCGCAGCGGCTTGCCGCTGGCCACCAGCGACGCCGCCGCCCTGTCCGCGGCTCGCGCGAAGTACGAGCCGCTCGGCGTGGCGGTTGGCACGGCGTGCGTGGATCCGAATCAGCGCTGCTATCCCCTTGGCCCGCGCACCTACCATGTGCTCGGCGATGCGCGATCGCGCGTGAACTGGACGGCCTCGAACACATCGTTCGTCGAAAGAGATGCCAACGATCGACTGCAGGGGTTCGACGATTACGCCACGACGATCCAGACGACGAACCTGGCCGGGCAGCCGATGTTCACGGTCCAGCGCGATTACCGCGACCTCGTGCCGGCCCTTCGCCATCGCTACGACCCGGAGCACCCGGCCACGATCGCGCTGCGGACCGGCGCCCGCGACGTCCGGCTGACGCTCGACGCCGGCTTCCAGGTGCGGCTGTCGGCCATCGTCCAGGATTACGCCCGCCGCGCGCAGGGCAGGGCCGCCGCCGTTGTAATCGATCCCGACACCGGCGCCCTCCTCGCGAGCGCGAGCTATCCCTGGCCCGCGATGGGCGTCAGTTCTGGTGAGGATGACAAGCGCGACGTGCTGCTCGACCGCGCACGTTACGGTGCGTATCCTCCAGGGTCCACGTTCAAGCTTCTGGTGGCGATGGCGGCGCTCCGGGAGGGACGCGGCGCCGCGGACCACACCTATACGTGCACCGGTCTTCCCGACGGCCGTGTGGGCGCGTTCATTCGCGGCTGGAGCCGGCCGGTGCGCGACGACGTGCTCGACAGCCGTCCGCACGGGACGATTGGGATGCATGACGCGCTGGTGCATTCGTGCAACGCCTACTTCGCGCAGCTGGCGCTCGCCCTCGGACCCGAGCCACTGCTCGATGCGGCGGGGCGGTTCCGCATCCGGCTGGCCAGGGAGCCGAAGGATGGTCAGGCCGCCGGATTGGCACGGCGGGTATCCGAGACGATGCCGCAGGTCGGCTACGGACAGGCGCAGGTCGTGGCCTCGCCGCTCAGGATGGCCTCGGTCGCCGCCACGATCGCGGCCAACGGCGCGTTGCGCGAGCCTTACATCGATCAGAGTGCCGCCGCGGCAGCGAAGCCCGCGCCGATGCTGAACGGAACCGCGGCCCGACTGCTCGGAACCTACATGCGCGACGTCGTCGTGAACGGCACGGGACGAAGTCTCCGGACCCATCCCTGGCTCATTGCCGGCAAGACCGGCACCGCGGAGGTGGCTGGAGAGCCGTCGCACAGCTGGTTCGTCGGCTACGCGCCGTTCGGGCAGGCGAGCCGGCGGATCGCGTTCGCGGTGGTCATCGAAAACGCGGGTTATGGCGGCGCGAGCGCGGCGCCGGCAGGAGGCGAGCTCGTGAGCGCTGCGGCGGCATCCGGGCTCATTGCCAAATGATCAGCAGTTTCCAGTCTCCAGTTTCCAGTTGCCAGTTATCAGTTACCAGTTCCAGCCGAGTCTCGATTGACTTGACTGGCAACTGGTAACTGGAAACTGGCAACTCCGAGATCCCATGGACATCAGGCGGAAGCTCCAGCAGTTCGAAGCCAGGATCGGCAGCACCTTCGATCGCAAGGTCAGCGAGCTGGTGCAGGCGCGGACGCGCGAGCCGCTGGAGATCGTTCACGCGGTCGTCGACAGGGCAGCGCGCGAGGTGCAGTCGAGCGGCCGGGGCCGGCGCGTCTTTCCCTTCACCGCGCTCACGCTGACGGTTGCCGCCGCATCCCGTGACGAGCGGGCGCGGCTCGAAGCGGTCTTCGAGGCCGACCCGCCGCTCGGCGCGCGCGTCATCCAGCGGCTGCGGTCCGACGGCTGCGTAGTAGAGAACCTCGAAGTGAACGTCCAGTTCGTGTCTCGCGCGCAGAAGAACTGGGAGCAGCCGCAGTATCACGTCGAGTTCGTCCGCTCCGCGGAGCCGGTTCAGGCGGTCGCGTCCGACGCTGCGGCCCAGGGACGGATCGAGCTCACCGTCCTGAACGGCGCGGCACAGAAGCGCACGTTCGTGCTGAGCGGCACACGCATCGATCTCGGGCGCTGCGCCGAGGTCCGCGACAGCCGGCACCGCCTGATTCGGACGAATCACGTCGCGTTCACCGAGCAGCCGGACGACGTGAATCGGAGCGTGTCCCGCCGACACGCTCATATCTCGTACGACGCGCACGCGGAGCAGTTCCGTCTCCACGACGACGGTAGCGAACACGGCACGGGGATAGTCCGCGAAGGTCGGACGGTGCCGGTACCCCGTGGCGCGCGCGGGGTGCGGCTGTTCCCGGGTGATGAGATCGTGCTGGGTGAGGCGCGGGTGCGGGTCAAATTCGGCTGAGTGCCGCCGATCGCGGGCCCGGTTCGCCGCCGGGAGAACGCCGAAGCGACGGCCCGTCGGCAAGCCTTAAACGGGCACGACCGCCTCACGCGCATGCGATGCCAGCCCCCTGTGACCTTCGGCGGGAGCCGCCTCTGGAAACAGTTCCCGTGTCGGGTCCACATGCCACCACAACACCGCACCCAGAGCGAGCAACCCCACCATGGGGATGAACGGTACGTTGTAGTTGCCGAAGTAGCCCACCAGGTAGCCGAACACGACCGCGGAAAGTGCGGACGCGCCGCTGGCGGCTGTGTTCATGAAACCGAAGACCGCGCCCGCGTGCTTGCGCCCGACGTCGAGGCACAGGGCACAGAGCGTTGGCTGCTGAAACAGGATCCCGCCGTAAGCCAGCGACAGGAACACGAGCGCCAGGTTGCCGCTGGGTGCGTACAGGGTCGCGCTCAAGAACAGCGCCGCCACGCCGAGTCCCGCGATGCCGAGCCCGCGCCGGGCGTTGCGCAGGCCATGGCGTCTGACCATCCGGTCGCCCGCCAGTCCACCCAATCCGTTTGCTATGGCGCCGACGACGTAGGTGAACGACGACAGGGCGAGTGCGGCTTCGGAGAATCCGCGGCCTCTGACCAGATACGTCTGCAGCCAGGCCTGGAAGAATCCCAGCGTGTACACGTAACACGCGGCAATGGCGGCGATCCGCCAGAGCGGCACGAGGCGCAGCGCCGCGGCCCACGGCAGGCCGTGCGGTTGCAGGCCCGGCGCGTCACCGATCTCGCGGAGTTCGTCCTCGGTCACGCCGGCTTTCTCTCGTGGAGAGTCGCGAAACCACGCGTACCAGGCCACGCTCCACACCACGCCCAGGAGGCCGAACACGAAGAAGGGCGCCCGCCAGCCGTAGCGCATCTGAATCGGCACGACGAGGATCGGCGACAGGGCGGCGCCGATCTGACTGGTCATCCACACGACACCCCAGGCCCGAGTCCGCTTTTCGGCCGGCATCCAGCGGGCGATGACCGCCGACGCATTTGGATAGGCGCCCGCCTCGCCGGCGCCGAAACCAAACCGCACCAGCAGCAGGACGTAGTAGTTCGAGACCATCCCGGTGAGGGTCGTGAAGCCCGACCACCAGGCCACGATGCGGGCGAGCACGCGGCGAGGGCCGATGCGATCGCCGAGCGCGCCAGTCGGGATCTCGAACGCGCTGTAGGACAGAAAAAAGACACTGGTCACCCAGCCCCAGGCTTCGGGGCTGATCTGCAAGGCCTCCTGCATGCGAGGACCGGCCACGGCGATGCAGACGCGGTCGAGATAGGTGATGACCGAGAGCAGCGACAGCATGCCGAGCACTCGATACTGGTACTTCATGGACCTTCGAGCCCTCGGCGGAAACGGCTGGTTTGTGCTTTGAAGCTGAGCTGGTGAGTATCAGCCGCCCAGCTCATCCAAGTCAACCTCTGCGCAATACGCTCCGCAGGAAGGTTTTCTGGCCTATTCTCTGCGCCATGCATTTCCACGTGAGGTCGATGCTTCTTGCGGCCGTGTTGTGTGCGCCGGGCATTGCGCTCGCGCAAGACGGCTCGTTCGTCAGTGCCGGTGTCCAGCTGTACTACCGTAGCGCGGGCGCCGGGGTCCCCGCCGTGCTCCTCAGCGGTGGGCCCGGTTTCGAAGTGGACTACATGACGCCGGTGGGGGATTTTCTGCCGGCCGACTATCGGCGGGTCTTCCTCGAACAGCGCGGAACCGGCCGTTCCCGGCCGACAACCCTCGCGCCCGAGAGCCTGACGCTCCAAACCGTCGTCGCCGACCTCGAGGCGCTGCGTCAGCACCTGAAACAGGATCGGCTCTTCCTCGTCGGCCATTCGTGGGGCGGCATGCTCGCCATGGCGTATGCCGCCGCGTACCCCGACCATGTCGATCGGCTCATCTTGATTGGATCGGGCGGCCCGACGCTCGAATTCGCCCAGTGGTTCGACGACAACATCAGGGCGCGGCTGCGGCCGGAGGACGTGGAGGCCAGGAGCTACTGGCAGGAAGCAGCCAAACGCGGCGTCGATCGCGACAAGGCCGCGCTGGAGGGCGTCCGGGCGATCACGCCGGGTTATTTCTTCGATCGGGCGAAGGCCCTGGCGTTTGCCGCGCAGCTCAAGGACGGTGCGCTGCACCAGGACGTCAGCTCGCTGCTGTTCGCGGATCTCGCGAAGCACTACGACGTCCGGTCGGGGCTCAGGAAGATGGATCGGCCGGTACTGATCGTCCAGGGCCATCAGGATCCGATGGGCGACAAGACGGCCGAAGACATCCACGCGCTGATTCCCCGCTCGACGCTGGCCTACATCAACAAGGCGGGCCACTTCCCGTGGCTCGAGCAACCGGAGGACTTCCGGCGCAGCATCGCCACGTTCCTCGCCCAGGCCACGAGCGGCAATCAACGGTGAGTCCGCCGCGTCGCTCCCTTCCGCAAAGCGGCCCGTCGCCAGCGCACGCTTCTGGAAATGAAGCGGCCGGTCAACTACGATCGCGGGATGCCTTCAGGCCTGCTCATGGCTCTGCTGGTGGCCGCGCTCCCTGGCCAGGCGGGCACCCTGACCTTCACCAGGCCCGCCGCATGGACCGATCGCGCAGCCGCGAGCTCGATGCGGGTGGCTGAGTTTGTCGTCCCGAAGGTGTCTGGCGACCCGGAAGATGCCGAGGTGATCGTGTATTACTTCGGCGGCTCCGGCGGCACCGTCGAGGCGAACCTTCAGCGCTGGACCTCGCAGGTCCAGTCGAGCAAGGATCCGGTTCGGACGTCCTCTACCGTCAACGGCCTGAAGCTGACCAGTCTCGACGTCAGCGGCACCTATGTCGCGGAGGTTCGGCCCGGCTCGACGGAGCGTCACAACAAGCCCGGCTTCCGGATGCGCGCCACCGTGGTGGAGACTCCGAAAGGCCCCTACTTCATCAAGCTCACCGGCCCGGCTGTGACCGTCGACAAGGCCGGGGCTCAGTTCGACCAGTTCCTGCATAGCCTCGCGTTCAAGTAGTCACGGCCTTTGATGTGGCCGTGACGGAGGGAAGACTCGTGACCGACCCTGAGGAAGACTTCGCCGCACTGTTCGAAGCATCGCTGAAGGCCCGCCGTTTCGAGAAGGGGCAGACCATCGAAGGCATCGTCGTGTCGATTGGCCCGGAAGTGGTCTTCGTGGACGTCGGCGGCAAGGGCGAGGCCTCGATCGATATCGATGAGATGAAGGATCCCGACGGCAACCTGGAGATCGCGGTGGGTGACCGCATTCAGGCCGTCGTCGTGTCCACCTCCGGTGGGCTCACGCTCTCGCGGAAGCTGGCCCGTGGAGCGGCGACGCTCCGGCAGCTCGAAGACGCGTTTCAGAGTGGCCTGCCGGTCGAGGGCAAGGTCGAGCGCGCGGTGAAGGGCGGCTTCGAGGTGACCATCGCCCGGCAGCGCGCGTTCTGTCCGTTCTCCCAGATCGATACCCTCCGCACCGAGCCGGCGGTGCACGAAGGGCAGGTGTACGAATTCCGGATCGTTGAGTTCAAGGAGGGGGGCCGGAACCTGGTCGTGTCCCGCCGGGCGCTGCTCGAGGTGCAGCAGCGGGCGGTGGCGGACGCGGTCAGGAAATCCATCGTCGCGGGCGCCGTGATGACCGGCCGCGTTGCGTCGGTGCGCGACTTCGGCGCGTTCATCGATCTCGGCGGCGGCGTGCAGGGACTTCTTCACGTGTCGGAGATGGGATGGTCGCACATCGAGGACATGTCGCAGGTCCTCAAGGCAGGCGACGAGATCACCGTCAAGGTCCTGCGGGTCGACGACGACAAGCAGAAGATCTCCCTCGGTGTGAAGCAGCTGCTGGAGGATCCATGGTCGCGCGTGGCGGCGGCATACGAAGTCGGACAGGCACACACCGGGCGGGTCACACGTCTCACCGATTTCGGCGCGTTCGTCGAGCTCGAACCCGGTATCGAGGCCCTGGCGCACTCGTCCACCTTCACGCCGACGGGCCGATCCGGCGGCTGGTCCAGCCAGGTCGCCATTGGAACGACCGCCGCGTTCGAGATCCTGAGCATCGATGCCGACAAGAAGCGCATCGGCGTGGCGCTGCTTCCGGAGGGTTCGGCGCGCGCCGGCGGCATCCGGCCGTCGGCTTCTGAGATTGTTCCCGGCGCCAGGCTCACCGGCGTCGTCGAGCGTCATGAGAAATTCGGGGTGTTCATCTTTCTGGCGCCTGGCCGCACCGGCTTGATTCCCCTGAGCGAGACCGGCATCGCCAAGGAAGCGGACGTCGCCAAGGCGTTTCCGATCGGCAGCCAGGTCCCGGTCGTTGTTCTGGAGGTCGATCCCGAGGGCCGGCGGATCCGGCTGAGCGCCAAGGCCGTGAAGGATGCGGAGGACGCGCAGGAAGTGCGTGAGTACTCGGCGCGCGAGGCTGCCGCCGCCGGGTTCGGAGCATCGCTGGCCGACAAGCTGCGCGGGGCGTTGAACGCGCGCGAGAAATAGGATCGCCTGATGTCACAGCTGCACGATGTCGTCGCGCTGGTGACGGGCGCCAGCCGTGGCGCCGGCCGTGGCATCGCGCTGGAACTTGGAAGTGCGGGCGCGACCGTCTACGTGACCGGTCGAAGTGCCGCCGGCGGTCCAACCACGGACGGTGTCCCGGGAACGATCGACGAGACCGCGTCCGAGGTCACGTCGCGCGGTGGTCGAGGCATTGCGGTCCGGTGCGATCACACGGTCGATGCAGACGTCGAGTCGCTGTTCGCGCGCCTACGCGGGGATCACGGCAGGCTCGATCTGCTCGTGAACAACGTCTGGGGCGGCTACGAGCACAGCGAGTGCAAGCCCCTGCCGATGACGCCGTTCTGGGAGCAGTCACTCCACCAGTGGGACGCCATGTTCACGGCCGGCGTCCGTGCGCACCTCGCCGCCAGCCGCCTCGCTGTTCCGCTGATGCTGCCCCAGGGGCGCGGGCTGATCGTGAGCACGACCGCCAATCTCGCCGCGCTGCCGTACCTGCCCAACATCTTCTACGATCTCTCGAAGCACACGATCAGCCGCCTGGTGTGGGCGATGGCGCACGAGCTTCGCGAGCGTGGCATCGCGGTGCTCGCGGTTGCGCCGGGATTCATGCGGACCGAACGGGTCACCGAAGCCTTCCGGCGCGCCGGTGCGATCGCCGCGCTCGACGGCCCGGGCGGGCCGAAGGAAACTCCGGTGTATCTCGGCCGAGCGATCGCGGCGCTGGCCGGGGATCCGCGGGCACTCGAGCGATCCGGACAGCTCCTCGAAGCCGGCACACTCGCGCAGGAGTACGGTTTCACCGACGTCAACGGTACGCAGCCCGCGCCGTTCCGGATCCCGGCGAAGCAGTAACCGCCGCGCGGCGGTTCCTCGCGTCGATCGTCGCGCCGCCGGTTGGTTCAGGTCCTGGCGCATCGATCCCCACGCCGCCGGCCTTTCCCTCGGCTTCGTCAAGTCGGCACGTTGACCTCCGCGGCGTGATACAGATCAGCACATGAAGCGGCCAGGCAGCGCCAGCGATCCACTCTGGTTCAAGGATGCGATCATCTACGAGCTCCATGTCGAGGGCTTCTACGACAGCAGCGGTGACGGCGTCGGCGACTTCCGCGGTCTGGCCGAGCAGATCGATTATTTGCAGAACCTCGGCGTGACCTGCCTCTGGCTGCTGCCGTTTCTCGCCTCGCCGCTCAGACACGACGGGTATGACGTCTCGGACTACCGCAACATCCACCCGAACTACGGCACGCTCGACGACTTCACGGCCTTCATGGAGGCGGCGCACGCACGGCGGATGCAGGTCATCATGGAGTTCACCATCAACCACACCTCCGATCAGCACCCCTGGTTCGAGCGCGCACGCCGCGCCGCGGCCGGCACGGAGGAGCGGGAGTTCTACGTCTGGAGCGACACCAATCAGCGCTTCGCCGATGCACGCGTCATTTTGCACGATTCAGACCACAAGAACTGGACGTGGGACCCGGAAGCGAACGCGCACTACTGGCACCGGTTCAGCCATCACGAGCCGGATCTCAACTACGACAACCCTGCGGTGCTGCGAGAGATTCTCGAGGTCATGGATTTCTGGCTCGAGATGGGCGTCGACGGACTGAGCTTGCATGCCGTCCCCTATCTGGTGGAGCGCGAGGGCACCACCTGCGAGAACCTCCCCGAAACCCACGACATCGTCAAGGCGATCCGCCGGCACATCGACGGCCGCTACCCGAATCGGATGGTGCTGGCGCAGGCCAATCTCGGGCCATCGGACGTTCGCGCTTACTTCGGCGACGGCGATGAGGCGCACATGGCCCATCACTTCCCACTGATGCCGCGCGTCTTCCTGGCCATTCATCTGCAGGATCGGTATCCGATCACCGAGGTGCTCGAAAAGACGCCGGGCATTCCAGACGGCTGTCAATGGGCGCTCTTCCTCCGGAACCACGACGAGCTCACGCTCGAAACGGTCACCGAGGAGGAACGGGACTACATGTATCTTGCGTATACCGGGGAGGCGCAGAGCAGCGCGAATCTGGCCATACGTCATCGCCTGGCCCCGCTGCTCGGCAACGATCGCCGCCGGTTCGAAGTGCTGACCAGCTTGCTGTTCTCGTTCCCGGGCACGCCGATCCTGTATTACGGCGACGAGATCGGGATGGGGGACAATCTGTTTCTCGGCGACCGCAGGGGCGTGCGCACGCCGATGCAGTGGACCGGCGACCGCAACGGAGGATTCTCGCGCGCCGATCCTCAGCGGCTCTACGCGCCGGTGATCATGGATCCCATTTACGGGTACCAGGCGGTCAACGTGGAGGCGCAGCAGCGCGATCCGGCCGGGGTCCTCCAGTGGATGCGGAACATGATCGGCCTGCGCGGTCTCTTCAAGGTTTTCGGCCGCGGAAGCCTCGAGTTTCTCAAACCCGAGAACCGCGCGGTGCTCGTCTACCTTCGTCGATACGAGGCGGACACGATCCTGTGCATCGCCAACCTGTCGCACATCGTGCAGCCGGTGCTCCTCGAGCTCGCGCGGTTTGCCGGCCTCACTCCGAGAGAAATGCTCGGATACACCGAATTTCCGGTCATCACGGAGCAGCCGTATTTCCTGACTCTGGGGCCCTATGGCTTCTACTGGTTCGAACTCCAGCGCGCCCTCGACTGACGACGAGGCCACCTCCGACGTGATCGTCGGCGTGCCGGTGTCCAGCCAGACAGCCGCGATCGGCGAGATCGTCAGATCCGCTCGCGTGGCGCTCACCCGCGAGCTGGCCGGTCTGCGGGGCAGGATCGTCATCGTCGATGCCGAGGCGCCCGACGGGACGCCAGGCCAGGTGGAGCGTACGCTTGGCGACGACCGTGACGGCCTGATCGTGCTCCCCGCTCAGGGCAGCCTCAGCCGCGGGCGCGCCCTGCGCAGGCTTTTCGAGGTCGTCCTCGAGCGCGGGGCGCGCGGCGTCGCCGTGATCGACCGAACCGCGGCGGTCCCACCGGAGTGGATCGCGAACCTGGCGCGGCCCCTCGTCGATGGCGCGTTCGACTTCGTCGCGCCCCGTTACCGCCGCCATCCCTTCGACGGCGCGCTCACCAAGAGCATCGTGCAGCCGCTGTTCAGGGCATGCTTTGGCCTCCGGATCGAGCAGCCGATGGCCACGGAGTTCGGCTGCTCGCGACGGATGCTGGAGCACGTGCTGCAGACCCAGCGGTGGCCTGGCGACAACGATCAGACGCAGATTGACCTGTGGCTGACGACGACGGCCGTCTCGGGCGGGTTCAAAGTGTGCGAGGCCCTCATGGGCCCACGACGCCGCGGCTCCCGAGACGAGGCCCAGGATCTCAGCGGCACGATTGCGCACATCGTCGGAGGGTTGTTCAACGAGCTCGAGCGCGGCGCCGCGGTCTGGCATCGGGTGCGCGGGTCGGCCGCTGTTCCGGAGTTCGGTACCGCTCCCGACGATCCGATCGAGGCGCCGGCCGTCAATTCATCCAATCTCCTCGACTCGTTTCGCCTCGGGTATCGCGAGCTCTCCGGCGTCTGGGCCGAGATCCTGCCGCCAGCGACGATCCTGGAGCTCAGGAGACTGGCCGCAGCGCCGCCCCAGTCGTTCAGGATGGACGATCGTCTCTGGGCCCGGACGATCTACGACTTCGCCCTTGGTCACCGGCTGCGCGTAATCGCGCGCGATCACCTGCTGCGCTCACTGACGCCGCTCTATCTCGGGTGGCTCACGTCCTTGATCCTTGCCGGACGGGCCGCGCCTGAGAGCGCGATCGAGACGCGCCTGGAGTGCACGGGCCAGGCGTTCGAGGACGAGAAACCGTATCTGATCTCCCGGTGGAGATGGCCGGAGCGGTTCCGCCCCGTGCGGTTCGAGTAGGGCCATCGAGAATCGACGAGAGCCCAAGGAGCTGTTGCGATGTGGGAACAGACAAGCCGGATCTTCAACCAGGCGGCGACCCGAATCACGAACGGCCTCGCCGATTTCCTTCCCGGCGTTGTCGTCTTCTGCTTGATTGTCCTGGTCTTCGGCATCCTCGCGGTTGCCGCGCGGGTGCTCGTCCTGCGGCTATTGCGCGGATTCGACTTCGATCAGCGCGCGAGCCAGCTCGGACTGGCATTTCTCGGCGAATGGTCGGTCGCGGGCAGGCCGTCGCTGGCGTTGGCGCGGCTGCTGTTCTGGACGATCGTGATCCTCGGCCTGCTCGCCGGTTTGACGGCGCTCGACGCCAGAATGCCGAGCCAGTTCGCCCTCACGATCTTCCACTACATGCCCGACCTGCTGGCCGCGCTCGTCATCGTGATTGTCGGCAATATCCTCGCGCGATTCCTGGCGCGATCGGTCCTTATCAGCGCCGTCAACATGCAGATTCAGGCTGCCCGGCTGCTCAGCATCGGCGTGAAGTGGCTGGTGCTGGTGCTGGCGGGGGCCATGGCCCTCGAGCACCTGCACATCGGCCGGCAGATCGTGCTCCTGGCCTTCGGGATCCTGTTTGGCGGCATTGTCCTCGCCCTCGCGCTGGCGGTCGGCCTGGGCTCGAAGGAGATGGTGACCCGCTCGCTCGAGCGGCAGATCCGCGAGGCTGGGGAGGACAGCGACAAGCTGAACCACGTCTAGGTCCGCGTATCCCGAATTCGCCGACCCTCAGTTGCCGATACGTCAGGTCGCTCGTCGCGGCGGCATCGCCGATGAGCGCCCTGGTACGGAGCGGCCTCCGCACAAGGCGTGTCAGCATCGCTTAATCCGGCCGCCGCGCGATCCTGTCGTCCGACGTGACATCGAAGTTTTCGACGACCCAGACGTCCGACGAAGCCGTGTAGACCGTGCACAGGAATCGCCGCTCGTCGGGAAACATCGTGACGCTGCCGATCTCGTCGAAGGGGAGTGACAGGACGGTCTGCGGCGTCCCACCGTTCAGGGGCACCTTCAGGATCCGCACATCGGTGACGGTTTCCCCCAGGCTGACCGCGACGCCGCGATTGGCCGCCCTCTTTCCGTCGAACGCGTAGACAGCGTGTCCGTCGCGGGCCCAGCCGATGATCATCGGGCCGGAATTCGGATCGGTGGGCCGGTAGACCAGCGTCTCGGCAGCGCCCTCACTGTCAACCGTCCACAGAGACGGCGTGTAGCGACCATCCAATCTCCGGTTCCACGACACGGCAATCTGCTTTCCATCCGGCGAATACGCCACACTGCCCATCCAGCCGACCGAGCTGTCCTTGACCAGCAGGCGCTCGCGTTGCGTCCGCGGATCCATCACGTAGAAATTCCGGTTGCCCGTCTGCTGATACAACGGCCGCTCCCCGGGTGCCCACGTGATGTCGTAGCTGTCACTCATATCGCCAATCGAGACCGGACGCGGCGTCGCGCCATCAGCCCCGACGAGCCACACGCGTGCCTTGCCGCCCTCCGTGGTTGCGAACGCCACAGATCGCCCATCGGGAGACCACGCACCGGCAGGGCTGAAGGCGTTGAGAAACGTGAGTTGCTTCGGCGGGCCGCCAGCGGCGGGGATCGTGTAGAGGTTGGTCCGTCCCTCGTACCCCATGGTGAAGAGGATGGATGTTCCGTCCGGTGACACCCGTGGTCTTTCGATGACGGATGTGCCGGACGTGAGTTGGGTCTGACGGGCCCTGTTCGCGGTATCCGGGCCGGGCGTTTCGACCATCCACAGATTGGAGTGATAGGGAGCCCGCGAATAGGCGAGCCGCCCGCCGTCCACGGAAAGGCCGAACGCTCCATCACTCTGGAGCCCGCTGATGAGCGGGGTCGCGACAGGGACCGTTCCTCCGACCGGCTTGTCGGCCACTTTGTACAGAGAGAACGTCTGGTTGACGCGGCCGAAGAAGTAGATCGCCTCACCGCCAGGCGCCCACCGGGCGGCAGCGATTTCGGAGCTCGCCGTGTAGATTCTCGTCTGCTCCGTTCCGTCAGGCCGGATCGTCCAGACGGCCGGCCGCTCGGCGTCATCGTTGACGACAAACAGCAAACGGCCATGAACCGGCGACCAGTCCAGATCATAGATAAAGCCGTTGACTCCCTGAAGCGCGATGGATCGCTGCTGGTGCCCAAGCTTGTCGATGAAGAGGATCTTCCTGGCGACGAAGGCCGCGATCGCGATCGTCGAGCCATCCGGAGACCAGCACGCAACCACGGGACCGCCGCCCAGCCTGCGCGCGCCGCCGCCGGCGCGTGGGGCGATGTACAGCCCCGTTTTCTCTCCGCCCCGGGCCCAGAACATCAGCTCGGAACTGTCGGGAGACCAGCGGAGCCCTCCTGCTTCCGGCGCGCTGAACACCTCGACGGATTCGCCCCCGTCAACCTCCTGCACCAGGACCTTGCGGTTCGGCGATTGGGTCGAGACATACGCGATCCGTCGGCCATCCGGCGACAGTGTCGGAATGGTCTCCCTTCCGGTGAACGTGACCTGTCGGTGGGTGGAAGGGCCCGTGGCCACAACAGGGCCGCTTCGAGCGCCGCGGCCCAGGACGAGATAGAGGATCGCGCCCAGCCCGAGAATCGTGGCGGCCGCGATACCCACAGTTCGCGTCGAGAGGAGATGAAGGCGATTCCTGCTCGCCGCATGGTTCGGCGGATCGGCCGGGACAGGCGGGTGACCGCTCGCCTCACGAAACGCCGGCACTCCGTGGGTCTGCAGCCGGACAGGCGCGACGAAGCGATAGCCCTTTTTCGGCACGGTCTCGATGAATCGCTCGCCGGCCGTTTCCCCGAGGGCCTTCCTGAGCACCGATATCGCCCGATTGAGGTTGGCTTCCTCGACGAAAGCGTCGCTCCAGACCTCCTTCAGCAGACGGTCCTTTTCGATCAGGTGTCCGGCGTTTTCCACCAGGACGCGCAGGAGATCGAAGACCTTCGGAGTCAGCGGGACAGGCTGGCCGTCACGAGTCAGACGGTGCTCGTCGAGGTCCAGACAGAACCTGCCGAACTCATAGACTGCTGCTGACCCGCTGTCCGTGGACACGGTGGACGTGAGCTCCGGGGCAGATTTTGGGGCTTTTCAGGAGCTTTCTTCAAGGACTATCACCCGCGTTCCCGGTATCTCCAATGGCCGCCGCCTACCGGAGGAGAACCACATGAAACGTTTTGCGGGACGAATGCTGGGACCATTGGGATTGCTGCTGGTGATTCCGTTCTTCGCGCCCGAGGAGAGGGCCATTGCGATAGCCGCGCGTCAGGGTTCCTGTTCCGTCACCCTGCCGGAAGGGGACGTCCAGGGACTGGATGCGGGCGCATCGTGCGCGTTTCTCGGGATTCCCTATGCGGCGTCCACGGCCGCCGACCATCGGTGGAAGCCACCGTATCCACGAGATCCCTGGGCGCCAGCCGTCTTCGATGCGACAAAGGACCCCATCAACTGCCCGTCCATCGCGTTCTTCGGGATGGTGGGATCGATCTCCGGGAGCGAGGACTGTCTGACCGTGAACGTCTGGGTTCCGGATCCGTTCCCGACCAACGCTCCCGTCATCGTCTGGCTGCACACCGGTGCCTTTGCCGGGGCGTCGGCGTTCTTCGCGGGCAGCAGAGGCGGGAGGCTGGCCGGCGAAACGGGCGTGATTGTCGTGGCGCCGAACTATCGCGTCGGGCCCTTTGGTTTTCTTGCGCATTCCGCTCTTGGCGCCGAGAGTCCGGAGGGCTTCTCCGGCAACTATGGCCTGCTGGACCAGCGGGCGGCGCTCCATTGGGTGCGCGACAACATCGCGCGGTTCGGCGGCGATCCTCAGAAGATCACGCTGGCGGGTACGTCAGCCGGAGGCCAGAGTGTCGGCCTCCATCTCGTCTCGCCGGCGAGTGCGGGACTCTTCGATCGGGCGATCGTTCAGAGCGCGTACCCGACCACTCGCTGGAGGAGCGCTCCGGAAGGCGAGGCACAGGGCGATGCCTTTGCGGCGGCGCTTGGCTGTCTCGACCCCTCGACGGTAGTCGCGTGCATGCGGTCGAAGTCGCGGGATGCCGTGCTGACGGCACTCACACAGGCGGCGCAGCAGGTGGTCGAGCCGCCGAATCGCACCTTCTGGGAGCCCATCGTCGATGGCGTCGTGATCCCGGATCAACCGCGGACGCTCATGGAAATGGGTGCGTTCCATCGTGTGCCCACGATCGTCGGATCCAATCGCGACGAAGGGTGGGGTGCGTTCATCACGAGGAGTTTTGGATCAGGCGTGAGTCTCCAGCAGTACGAAGCGTGGGTAGCGAACGAGTTCGGGCCGTATGCGTCGAGCGTGCTGGCACGGTACCCGGCTGCGCCGTCGCCGATCGAAGCCATGGCGCGCCTGACGGGGGATGTGCAGTTCGTCTGCGAAGGGCGCCGGCTCGCCCGTCTCATCGAGCGTACAGGAACGCCAACCTATCTCTACTCGTACGAATACGAAATCGATACCCTCTCACTCGATCACGTCATCCACGGCGTCGAATCCAACATCATCTTCGGCAACAATTACCTGCCGCCAGTGTTTCCGGGCCACGTCCTCACCGTCGCAGACAATGCGCTGCATTCGACGATGGCGCGGTACTGGACACGCTTTGCCGCGACAGGCAACCCCAATCGAGGGACTGACGGCGAATTCTCCTGGCCGCCATTCACGCGACCGGCTGGTGCCGGCCGGGGGACCGACAAATACATCATCTTTGATTCGACGATTGGAGAAGGCGTACGCCTGCGCGAGGCGCAGTGCGACTTCTTCGAGCCATTCTTCTTCCGGTCCGTGCTCGCAGGTGTCCCGGCATCGGCACAGTAGATGCGGACCTGAGGCTATTTCGTCGGTACGAGGCGTTTCAGCTCCTCCAACCAGCCCTGGACCACGACGATGCGGGCGCTCGGCTGGTTGGCGGAGATGTCCTGCTTGATCATCAAGAACCGCTTGCCGTCGGGCGAAACATCGTACATGCGCGAGTCGTTGCCTCCGCCTCCACGAAAATACGGCGCCTCGATCAGTCTGGTCGGCGTGCCTCCGGTCCACGTGGTCCCGGGCTTCACAGGAACGCTCATCAGCATGCCAGCGGGCGCGACGTAGAAGAGCTCCTCTCCGTTCCTTGCCCAGAGCGGCTGCACGCCGCCGGCGGTGGACACCTGAATCTTCTCCTTGTTGACGTCCGGAAACGGCCGCACGAAGACCTGGGGCTGCCCGGAATCGTTCGACTCGTACGCCAGCCACTGACCGTCTGGGGACACCTCGGCGTTGCGCTCGACGAGCGGTCCCTGTATCAACGCTTGCACACGGCGGTCCTTCTGCAGCGTAAGCATCATCACGTCAGTTGCGGTCTTCCCTCCCGCCTCCCAGAACAGGACACGGATACCGTCGGGCAAGACCGCTGACGGCCGCTGGTAATTTGGACTCTCCGTCAGCCGCTCCGCGATGCCGGTTCCATCAGCCGCTTGCCAGAACAGTGACCCGGCCCCGCCATCTCGAGAGGAGGTAAACACAAGGCGGAGTCCATCCGGCATCCACACCGGCCCCTGGTCGATCCCGGGATTGGACGTGACCGGTGTGAGCGTCTGGCGGGCCAGGTTCAAAACCCAGACATCGTTCGCCTGATCGCGGATCTCGAGCGCGACGCGCGTTCCGTCCGGTGACAGCCGCGGATAGAGATACGGGCGGGGCGGAGCTGCCGCGATCGCTTCTTCGCGACCTTGGCGATCGACCCAGACCAGCGTCCGCGCGGGCGCAGTGCCAGGGCCGCCGGCCGCGTATACCAACGTACCATCGCGCCCGATGTCGAAGTCGGCGGTGCCGTTCGGCATGGTCACAACCTGCGTCACGACGGGAATCCCGGAGCCGATCGTCTCCAATCGACCGAGGTCAAAGGCGACGGCGCGGAGCGTATCCGCCGCGACGTAGACCAGATGGCCGCTCGACACGTACTGCGCCTGGCTGCCGCCCCGCATCACGATCTTCTGTGCGCCGGTAGACAAATCGAGTACGGCCACCTGCGATGCGTCCACGCCCCCCGTCGTCGGGGTGATCGTGAACAGAACGGCCGTGCTGCCCGGCAAGAACTGGGGCCAGAGGTGATCGTTTTCCCCGCGTTCCCGGCTTGGTTTCGTGAGGACTGTGGGCTCACCGCCGGCCGACGACACGCGCTGAAGTCCGGTTGACGGTATGGCCGTCGCAAAGATGATGCTGTCGTCGTCTCCCCACGTGGCGCCGCGACTTGGGCCATCGAGGCGGCACAGTTCGAGGGCCGGTCCACCAGTGATCGCGACTTTCTTCAGCGTGATGGGGACAGGCTCGACAAAGCCAATCCATCGCCCATCCGGCGAGGAGAACGGCGCTCGCGGCTGCCGGCCGGGGCCCCCGAGCGGCGTTGGCTCGAGCTGGTCCAGTGGGTGGACGAAGAACTGTGTGTCAGTCTGGCCCGCCTTCCCCTTATAGACGACGTGGGTGCTGTCGGGCGTGATCATGAGGTCGCGGCTCTGACTGTCTACGACCAATACCGCCGCACCCATCGGAGAGATGACGAAACGCGTGACGCGAGCGCCGCCCGGCCGCATATTGAGCCAGACGGCCGTGCCAACAACGGCACTCAGCAGGATCGCTCCCGCAATCGGCATGAGGAGGCGGCGCCAGAGTGCTCGTCGCTCCGCCGTCGCCATCTGTCCACTCGCAACCTGCGTTGGCGACGTGAGACTGGCTGACTCAGACATCACGAATAGCGCGGTCGAAATGTCGGCGATCCGTTGCCGGCGATCCTTCGTCAGGCAGCGTTCGATCAGCATCCGGAGGTGGGGGGGAACGTCCGACGGGAATGCGTTCCAGTCCGGCTCGGTCTTCAGCACGCTTGCAAGCGTGTCGGAGATGTCTTCACCGCCGAAGGGCCGCTGTCCCGTCAGCATCTCGTAGAAGACGGCGCCAAACGCCCACACGTCGCTCCGCTTGTCCGCGGCCCGCCCCTTCGCCTGCTCGGGACTCATGTACGCGGCGGTACCAAGAATCACGCCGGCGAGCGTCGCCGCGGGCGACGTCACCGTCGGCGACTGCGTAACATGGCCGGCCGCGACGCCACTCGCCTCCGGTGCGATCAGCTTCGCGAGCCCGAAGTCCAGCACCTTTACGGTGGCGTCTTCGCGGACTTTGACGTTAGCGGGCTTCAGATCGCGATGGATGATCCCCTGTTCGTGCGCCGCTGCAAGCGCCTCGGCGATCTGCTTCGCAATCGGCAGCGCCTCCGGCAGTGGAATCGCTCCTTGGATGACCCGTTCGGCGAGCGTCGGCCCCTCGACCAGCTCCATCACCAGCGCATGTATCCCGTTGGCGTCCTCGAATCCGTGGATGTGCGCGATATTGGGATGGTTGAGCGCCGCCAGCACCTGAGCTTCGCGGCGGAACCGTGTCAGTCGCTCCGGGTCGTTGGCGAAGAGGGCCGGTAGCACCTTGATCGCGACGTCACGGTTCAACTTGGCGTCGCGGGCCCGATAGACCTCACCCATTCCGCCCGCCCCGAGGGCGGAACGGATTTCGTACTGGCCGAGGCGAGCGCCGGGAGACAACTGCATGAAGCGCCGGATGACCGGCTGAGGCTGATTGTAGTGGACTGGGACCTTCCCTATTCGAAAAGCGCAGTAGTCATCGGCAGCTATTCGACCCGGTCAATTCGTTGTGCGCCGTGACCATCAGCTGGCGGCTGCAGAAGGGCTCTAGGACGCCGGGGCGAGAGTGTACGCGGCAGGCAGATCCTGAAACGTCGTCCGGCGTGCCGACCGGAGACGACCTGCCCTGTGGCGATGGCAATGTCGCCGAAAGAGATGCGCGTGGCCGCGATCAATTCCCGGAGAGGACGAATTCGTCGGTGTCCGTCTGGACCCGGAACCGGAGCCGGAAGCGTCCGTTTTCGTCGACCGTGCCCGGTGTCTCAGGTCCATCACACCCGTACGCGGGTAGTCGCTGAGCGTGCCCGTGGCCCCGGTTCCTGACTGGGCCAGCGTGATGGCGTAATACGGCTGACTGTAAAAGTCATCACCGATCGTCAGCCTGAAGGTGCCGGCCAGTCCTCTGTGCTCGGCGGACGCCTCCGCGCGCGCGGTCGCGCCCTTCGAGTCCGTGGCCGTGAAGGTAAGGACGGGACCGCACCTGTCGATGGTCTTGAACGACACGACACCGACGCCGCCGTTCAGCTCGACCGGCGTGCCCTTGGGAAACTGCCAGAGGGATAGGAGCGTGACCGACACGGGATCGCCATCCGGATCCTTCACTTCCACGCGCGCGGTAAAGGTGGTCACCTGATCGATGCCGAGCGTGGGTGTCATGGTGGCGACGATCTCGGGCGCCCGGTTCGGCCCGGCCCCCGGCGCCGGTGTCGAGAGCGTGGGTGCCGAGGGGTTCCCATTACTGCAGCTGGCGAGCGAGGCCGTGATCGCGACGAGCGTCAAACAACGGAACGTCAAGGTCGCCTTCGACGACGTTCGGCCCATGGCCGTCATGGTCGCGCTGGAGCGAATTCGATGTCGAACCGGCGCGGCGACCGGCGCCGGCGATCCGCTTTGGCACGCGGGGGAGAGATGAACGCCGGAAAACGTCGCGGCGCGGCCGCGCGCTACAATCCCATAACTGGCGTACTAACGCCCCGCGGTAACCTTCCCATGGCCGACATCCCCTCAGCGAGATCCCGTCTTCAATCGATCGCCCGCCGCCTGATGGTCGAGCGCGGCCTGAAGGCGGAGTTCTCGCGGTGGGCGATTGCGCAGGCGCAGGCGATTCCCGACCCGCCGCCGGTCCGTAACGGCCTCCGGGATCTGACATCGCTCTTATGGTGCTCGATCGACAATGACGACTCGCGCGATCTCGATCAGCTGAGCGTCGCCGAACGCGGCGCCGATGGCCTCGCCATCGTGCGGGTCGCGATTGCCGACGTCGACGCGCTGGTCGGGCGCGGCTCGCCCATCGACGATCACGCCCGCGCCAACACCACGTCGGTCTATACGCCGGCCGAGGTTTTCCCGATGCTGCCGGAGCGGCTCTCCACCGATCTCACCTCGCTCGTGCAGGACGAACCGCGCGCGGCGCTCGTGGTCGAGATGCACGTGGCGGAGGATGGCACCGTCCGCACGGCGTCGATCGTCCAGGCGCGCGTCCTGAACCGCGCGAAGCTTGCCTACGACGCTATCGCGGCGTGGCTCGAGGGTGAAGCGCCGCTGCCCGACGGTGTCGCGAAGATCGCCGGCCTCGACGAGTGCCTGCGGCTCCAGGATCGGATCGCCCAGGCCATGCGTCAGCGTCGGCAGCGGCAGGGCGCGCTGTCGCTCGAGTCGATTCAGGCGCGGGCGGTGTTCGATGGCGATCAACTGACCGGCCTGCGGCGCGACCAGAAGAATCGCGCCAAGGCGTTGATCGAGGACTTCATGATCGCGGCCAACACCGCGACCGCGGGATTCCTCGAGGATCGTGGAGCAGCGGTGGTCCGCCGCGTGCTGCGGACGCCGAAACGATGGAGCCGGATTGTCGAGGTCGCGCGCGAGCATGGCGGGGCACTGCCGGATACTCCTGATGCACGTGCGCTCGACACCTTCCTGCGCGATCGGCGCGCGGCCGATCCCGATCGGTTCCCCGAGCTCTCGCTCGCGATCCTCAAGCTGCTCGGCTCCGGTGAGTACGCGGTGGTAGGTCCTGGTCAGCCTGCCGAGGGGCATTTCGGCCTGGCGGCGCGTGACTATACCCACTCGACGGCGCCGAATCGTCGCTTCCCGGACCTGGTGACCCAGCGTCTGCTGAAGGCGGCGCTCCGCGATCGGCCGTCCCCGTACTCAATCGGCGAGCTGCGGGCGCTGGCGGCGCACTGCACGGCGCAGGAGAACGCCGCCGAAAAGGTCGAGCGGCAGGTGAGCAAGTCCGCCGCGGCGCTGCTGCTGTCGCACCGCATCGGTCACGTCTTCGACGCCATCGTCACCGGCGCGTCCGACAAGGGCACCTGGGTGCGGGTGCTCGCGCCACCGGTCGAGGGTCGGGTCGTCCGTGGCGAGGCCGGTCTCGACGTGGGTGAGCGCGTGCGGGTGCAACTCGTCGCCGCCGACGCGGATCGCGGGTTCATCGACTTCGTGCCCGCACGGTAGCAGCGCAGGAGCCTCTACTCGGCTCTCAACGCCACCATCGGATCGACGCTGGCCGCCCTCCTGGCCGGGATGATGCTCGCGACGAGCGCGGCGAGCGCCAGCGAGATCAATGCCGCGGCAAAAGCCCGGGGGTCGGTCGGCTCGACCCTGAACAGGAACGTCCTCACGGTCGCGCTCAGGTACCAGGCGCCCACACCGCCGGCGATCAACCCGCTCACCAGCAGTACGCACGCGTTGGCGATCACCATTGTCATCACGTTCGCACGCGTGGCGCCGAGCGCCATGCGCACGCCGATTTCGCGGGTGCGCTGCGAGACGGCATACGCCATGACCCCGTAGAGACCGACGACCGAAATCACCAGACCAAGCAGGCCGAAGAGTCCCAACAGCAGCATGTTGAGACGGCGCTGCGCGATCCGCCGTGCAAACAGCTCCTTCATGGTCGTGACGTTGCGCAGCGGCACGTCGGCCAGGACATTCATCACGGCTGACTTCACCGCCGGCAGGACGTCGTAGGGATCGCCGCTGGTACGAATGACCAGATCGCTTGCCCCCCTCACGTTTGGCACCTGTGAGAGCGGGATGTAACCCTCCGGACGCGGATCCGTCTCGAGGCTCGCTTGATGCACGTCTCCGACGACGCCGACGATCGTGCGATGGTCCCTGCTGATGGTGATCGACCGGCCAATCGGATCTTCCCCGGGGAAGTACTTCCGCGCCGCCGATTCGTTCAGGATCACCACCGGTTCAACATCCATCCGATCGGTCGACGCGAGCAGCCTGCCGCGTCGGAGGGGAATGCGGAGCGCCTTGTGATAATCCGGCGTGACGATTCTGGCATTGATGAACGCGTCTTCCTTCGCGAGCACTCTTCCCTCGATCTCGATCGACCGACGCGATGACGGCCATCAATCTCGTTCTCGGCGGTGAATGCCCGCCCAATTGACGGCTGGATCCGAAGGACGTCGAAAAACCCCGCCGTCACGCGCAGGCCGGGAACATCCTCCGGCTCGGTTCCAGGCTCGCTGAGGGTGAACGACGCGAACGGCCCACCGATGACAGCGGCTATTGACTCGAACACCTGCTGTTGAGCCACCCAATCCAGGTAGTTGGGGGTCGCGATGCTGGTGACGGCGTCAGCGTCGTAGCTCGTGTCGCCCGGGCCCGGCGGGCGCCGCTCACCGACGGCGACCAGCCGATCGTGCTCGTCGAACGGCAGCGTGCGGAGCACGACGGCGTCGACCACGGAGAAGATGGCCGTCGTCGCGCCGATGCCGAGAGCCAGCACCATGAGGCGACGACGGTGAAGCCCGGCGCGGCCCGCAGCTCGCGGACGGCCTGGCGCAGATCGGCGACAAGTCCTCCGAAGAGAATATGCGTCGAGGACGACTCCGCGGCAGGTGCCAGCCGCGATTGGCGAAGTGGAGCGAGGTATCGCGCGAGCCGGTCGGCGTGGAACTCGTCGAGCACCATCCTGGTTGCCTGCTCGCGGCTCGCGCCGCCCGCAATCAGCTCCTGGCGGCGATCGTCGAGATGCTGCGACAGCTCCTCGATGATCTCGGCTTCGCGGGCGAGGACCAGCCGCAGCGAGGACAGGCGCGCGCGCAGTTCCGGCGCCCAGTCACTCCTCGCCTCCGCTCGCCCCTCGACACGCTCGGGGCGACCTTGAGGCTCTCGAAAGGTCGAAGGGTCAGACATGTTCACCTCCGGTCACGCGGCGGACCGCCTCCACGAACGCCGCCCAGGTTTTCCGCTGCCGGGCCAGCACGCGCCGGCCTTCGACGGTCACCCGGTAGTACCGTCTGCGCCGTTCGCCCGACTTCTCGACCCACGTGCCCTTGATCCATCCACGTTCCTCGAGGCGGTACAGCAGCGGGTACAGCGAGTCGACGTGAAAGCTGAGCTGGCCACCCGAGCGGCTGTGGATCAGTTTGCTGAGGTCGTAGCCGTGCCGGGCGCGCGCGTCGAGCAGCGAGAGAATGAGGAGCTCGGCGGATCCTCTTTTCAGCTCGCGGTCGAGTGCACGGGAGTCTATATCTGTCATAGGCAGATAGTATATAGACAGTGCTCAGAGAGTCAAACGTCGGCGGAGTCCTCTCCTTGGATCCGGAACCAGCGTATGCTGGACCAACTCGAGCCGGGATCGTGACGGCGACAGCACCGACCGCTGGTCTGGCGTGCCTGTTCGGCGCGGTGGCGCTTGCTGCGTGCGGTGGCAGCACAACCAGTCCGACCCCGCAGGGCCCGGGCGCATCGGGTCCGGCGCTGACAGAGATCACCACGACCGCCCATTACACAATTCACGCCTCGTCTGGCGACACGGTGGATACCGCCTGGCAGGATGCGTACTACGAGTGGCTGCTGCCGGCGCTGCAGCTCCAGTCGACACCGCGCCTCGATTACCACAAGTACCGCGACCGCGCTCACCTCGCGGCGGTGACCGGGCGCAGCACGAACGGCTTCGCCGAGCCGGGGACCACGCGCTTTCACACGATATGGACGATCGACAACCACGAAGGCGTGCACACGGTGGTCATCCTGCAGATCGGCCATCCGCCCGCGCTCTTCAATGAAGGCGTCGCGGTTGCGCACCAGACCGATCCAGTCCGCGGCCTGCTGAGGCCTCGCTGGAACGGCACGGATCTCGATGCTCTGGCCCGGATGTACGAGGCCGGCGGCCAACTGCCGCCCTTGTCGTCGCTACTGACCAGCATCGATTTCTTCCGCTTCGACAGCAACATCACGTATCCCTGCGCAGGCTCGTTCGTCCGGCACCTCATCGACGACTACGGACTGGCGGCGTTCAAGACCTATGTTGCGTCGGCTACGTTCGATGACGCGGCGGGTGTGACCGAAGCACGGTTCATGACCGCCTATGGCCGTACGCTCTCCTCCGTCTGGGAGGAATGGCGGGCGCGGATTCGGTGAGCGTAACTACATGCCGCCCTGATCGCGCGGCACCACGCAGGTCGCCAGCGCCGTGGCGGTATTGCCCGCAACGTCGGTGGCCTCCACGCGGATGTCGTAGGTCCGGCCAGCGCCGGTTTCTCCCAGTCGCGTCGCTCGAAGCCGGACGATGCCGGCGGAGATCTCGACGTCACTCGCGTCCAGTATCTCGTTGCTCGCAACGCTGATCGAGGGCGTTCCCGGTGTCAGCCCGGAGAGGGCATCCGACGCTGTCACGGCGGCCACCTCGATCATCTTGCGGGTCGGCGGCCAGATTTCGCAGGATGCCGGCAGGCCCGCTATCACCGGCGCGGTCGCGTCGATCCTGAAGCTCAGTGAGCGGACGGCCTCGACATGCCCCAGCCTGTCGATCGATCGGTACTCCAGCGTGCGCGGTCCGTCACCGGCAATCTCGAAGGGACCGGAATAGGGCGTCCAGGCGGCTGCCGAATCGAGGCGGTACTCCGTGCGATCCAGACCGCCGTCCCGGTCGGTTGCCGTCAGCGTCGCCGTCGGATTGCGGAACCATCCATCGGCGGCGTCCGGCGATAGTGCGGCCGTCGTGACCGGAAGGAAGGCGAGGCCGCAGCTGATGTCGTCCTCGCCGGCGAGCGGTTCGAGCCCGGCTTCGGTCTCGTGCGTAAGTCGCGCGATCAAGCCATCGCACCTGGCCTCTTTCGTCTGGACGTCTCCACCGCACGCGAAACTGCTCGCCAGGTTCGGATTGCCCACGCCGTCGTAGATCGCAGTCTGCGGGAAAGGACACAGCGGCCGGGTCCGGCCTCCGCCGGACGCCAGGATCGAATCAGGGGTTGCTCCCCCTTCGGCCCAGCCCACCAGGGTGGTGAAGAGATTCTGCGGTTGGGGGCCGAAGCCGCCGCCGCAATGGGTGACTCCCGGGGCCAGGAAGAAGCGGAACCACGGCTGCACACTGCTGGCACCGCCAAGAACGTCCAGCACCTTGCTGTAGTAGTAGATGTTCGATTGAAACGGCACGGTCTGGTCCGCGAGTCCCTGCCACATCAGGATCTTCGCTCCATGGTCTCTCGCGGTGCCCAGATCGGGCGATGCGGTGTCCGTGTGAGCGGCCACGGTGCTCGCCGCCAGCTGCACCAGGTCGTCCCAGTCCGTCCGCGGTCCGGTTCGCCAGTCGAAGTCGAGATCCTTGTTGGCCCAGGCAAAGATCCCATTGCTCCCTTGACCGTTCAACGGCACCGAGAGGCTGATCATCGAGCTGCGGCCCGAGGGGAACCAGACGCGCTTGCCGAGGTCGTTGCGCGGACCATCCAACGCGAGGTCGACGACGTCGGCTTCAATCGGGGTCAGGCAGTTCGGTGGGCTCGCAGCGTTCGGCTGGCCGCAGACGTTCACCTGCGCGCTCTCCCGGCACACGCGCGGTTCGTTCACCAGGCCGTCGACGATGCCGTCGAGACCGTCGCACGCGGCGGTCAGCCGCTGGATCGTCGCGAAGACTTTCGGGTCCGTTACTGTCCCGGCAGCGAGGTCTTTGTTCGCCCATTGCCGAAAGACGTTCGCGGACGAGTTCCGGGTGTGGCTGGTGAACGGCGCGCCGATCAGGAAGCCGTCGAAGTCACCGCCGTACTTCGATGCGAGCATCAAGCCGTGGGCACCGCCGGTCGAACAGCCATCCCAGTAGTTGCGGACGGCCGGCTTCAGGTAATAGGCGCTTGCGAGCCGGAGCGCCCACTGGTACTGGAGCCGGACGCTGTCGACGAAGAAATCGTCGATCTTCCCGAGGTTGAGCTCGTGTGTCGGCTGGATCACCCCGAATTCCGGATTCAGGCCGACGTGGCCGCCATCGGTGGACGACCCTGCATACCGCAGGTTCGTCGCAACTGTCACCGCCTGGACCGCTCCGCCCAGACCACCGGTGCCGAGATTCCGGACCTTGCCATTCCACGCGCCTTGTCCGTCCGGTCCGCCGCCCGTTCCTCCGTCAGACGAGTTCGCAGGCAGGCCTACGCGCAGGCCGATGCGCTGGATCTCACCTGGCGCGTAACCGGCCTCGGGTCCGCCGCGCTCCGACACGACGAAATCGACGCGGCAGTACGCCGGTGATGCCCCGATGGCAGGCACGAGCGTCGTGGAGTGTTGGATGACCACCGGGTTGCCCGCGACGCCGAAAGCCGGATCGGCACCAAGCTGCGCGCAGGTTGGCGGAGGCTGGGCCGAGGTCGCTGCGGGCACCAGTGTTCCCAACGCCAGCGCGAGGCCTGAAAGACAAGCTCGCCGAGGACGCATGATCACACCCCTTTCATCGATGTGACGGTGCCGGCCAGGGAACCAGATTGGATCGGAGTGGGACTGTCTTACACCCGAAGGCCTGCGGGCGTCAATACGGACGGGGTGGGCCCGCGCGCTGTTCCTTGACGAACGGCAATTCGGTCGGCCGCGGGGGGCCCAAGAGTCGGCGCTCGGTATTGAGAAACGTCCGTACCGGCGGCCGGGAGATCGGCCGCCGGACGGAATCACTATCGCGTCTTGCTACGGCGTGCAGGCGGGCGAGACCATCTTCAACGCGGTCGCGGTGAGGCTGGCGGCAGGTTTCGCGCCGCCTGCCGCTCCGCTCGTGCCGGCTGGGCCCGGTGCTGCGGCGCCAGCCCCCTCCTCGATCGTCCCGGTGAGGGTGACCTTGTGGCCGACGTGGCTGGTGAGCTTCAGCGATTCGTCAGCCGTGACCTTGTAGCTCTTCATCTCGCTGCTCTTGGGCGCTTCCTTCGACTGCTCTTTTTCCGCCGCCGCTGGCATCGCGTCGTTGAGCGTGAAGCTCTTGGCGTCCGCGCCTGCCGCCAGGCATCCCGTCACCGATACGGTTTTTGCCTTCTGCGTATCCTGGGCGGGTGCCTGCGCCGCAGCCGTGGCCGCAACGAACGCGAAGACCGCCAGACCAACTCCGAGACACATGAGCCGCTTCATGGCTTCCTCCTGCTCGCAGGGTGCTTGTGGTGCTCCGGACCGGAGGAACCGGCTCCGTAATTCTTACCTCATTCCTACCGGACGAATGCGTGGAATCGTCGAGCGCCGGCTCAGTCGCGTCACCGACTCATCCGTGACGTATAACCGCGGCGATCGCGGGAGTCGATCGCGAAGCGCGTCCGGCAACTCAGTCCGGCTGCGGCGCGCGCTGTTCCTTGACGAACGCCGCGATCCGATCCGCGGCGCGCGCGCCCATGGCCGCGATCTCCTTCGGATCGGCGCTGGTGTGAAAGTACGATCGCATCTCCTCGCCGGACGCGACGTCCATCAGTCGCAGCTCGGCCGAAATCATGTCCTTCTTGCGCTCAACCTTGCCGAGCACGGCCCAGCGCGCCGGCTTCGCCTGGGCAAGTGTCTTCTCGTCCAGGCTCGAAAGACGGGAGACCTTGACGCTCTTTGCGGCGAGCGCCGAGGCGAGCTGTCCGAGGCAGTCGTCGGCGACCGGACGCAGCTCGTTCGCCTTGTCGCCCGCGACGGTGAACGGGGCGAGCGCGATGTCGGCATTTGGTGGTTGACCGGACAGCTCGCCAGCGGCCATGCTCCACGCCAGCACGCCTCCGGCCAGCCACACCCGTAGCGTGACCATGTACGATCCTCCTTCGCGACGAGACCCCTCATCGACTTCCGGCGGCGATCCCGACGCTGCCGTCGCCGACGCACGGCGCTGGGTCGACGAATCATCGCGCATTGTCGTTCTGACTGGCGCCGGCATTTCCACGGATTCGGGCATTCCCGACTTTCGGGGTCCGCAGGGCGTGTGGACGAAGAATCCCGAGGCGGAGAAGTTGTCCAACATCCACTGCTACATGGCGGATCCCGACGTCCGGAAGCGCGCCTGGCAGGGCAGACTCCAGCATCCGGCCTGGCGCGCTGTTCCGAATGCCGGCCACGAGGCTCTCGTGCAACTCGAACGACGTGGCCTGCTGCTCGCCCTGGTGACGCAGAACATCGACGGGTTACATCAGCGCGCGGGAAATTCTCCCGAGCTGGTGATCGAGGTCCATGGCACGGTCCACGACGTGATCTGCATGCGCTGCGGGACGCGCGGCCCGATGCAGGAGACGCTCGATCGCGTCCGCGCCGGCGAAGAGGATCCGTCCTGTCTGAACTGCGGCGGCATCCTGAAGAGCGCGACGATTTCTTTCGGCCAGGCGCTCGTTCCAGAAGTCATCGCACAGGCGGCGCAGGCGGCCGCGGAGGCCGATCTGTTCATGGCGGTGGGCACCAGCCTGCAGGTGTACCCAGTGGCCGGGCTGCTGCCACTCGCCAAGAAGGCCGGCGCGAGAGTGGTCATCGCGAACGCGGAACCGACACCGATGGATCGTCTCGCGGATGCGATCATCTCCGGTCCAATCAGTGAAGTCCTGCCCCTGATGTGCGAGTGGCGGTTGCGCGAGCGAGCACCGCGAGCGTGTCAGGGGGTTCGGGGGACGAAGTCCCCCGATGAGAGCTGATGCCTCGTGCTGTGTTGAAAGTCGGCGCCGCCGCGTTCCTGCTGGCAATGGCGGGATACAGCGCCGCATCGATCTACTACAATCCCCGGCGCTTGCCGGCGGCGACCATCGGCGCGACCACCGAATACCTTGCCGCCGAACGCGCGCTGCGCCTCGACCGCGTCGAGCCGGCTGGACCGGCGGCCCGCGCGGGGCTGCAGAGCGGCGACCGCATTTACGCCGTCAACGGCCGGCCGCTCACGACGGTCGTTCCGTTCTGGGATGCGATCGATCGCGGGCAGCCGGGCGCAACCGTCGGGTTCTCGGTGCGCCGTCGCGAGGACCCCGCCCCGAGCGAGGTGCCGATCCAACTCGATCGATATGAGCTGCCGCCCGGGATCGGTCAGGCGCCAATGACCACGATTCGGCTGGTGGCGTTGATCCTTCTCACCTTCTATCCGCTTCCGTTCCTCATCGTTGCGGCCGTCGTGCTGGTCCAACGCGTTCACGATCGCCATGCCTGGCTGCTCGCCTTGATGTTCGGTGGGTTCATCGTCTCGGGGCTGGGCGTCGGGGAACTGTTGCCGGTCATCCATCCGGTGCTGCGCCGGCCCCTCTTCGCCATGTGGGGACTCCTCGGACTCGTGACGCCTGGAGCGCTCTACGGTTTCTTTGCCAGCTTCCCTGAGCCCTCGTGGCTCGATCGCCGGCTGCCATGGTTGAAAATCGTTCTCCTTGGCCCTCCGCTCGTCGCTGGCGTCTTCCTCGCCGGCACCGTGCTCGTGAGCCCTGGACCGGTGGATCTTTCGCCGGCGGCCTTGTCTCCGGCGGGACAGGCCGTGGTTGGTGTTGTCTTCGCGTTGTACAGCGCCGCCGGGTACGGTCTCGGCCTGGCGTCGCTGGTGTTGAACTCATTCCTTGCCCCACCTGAGACGAGACGACGCACGCGCGTGATGCTCTGGGGTACGGCGGTGGGCGTGCTGTCGGTGCTCGTCCTGGTGGTCTACATCGAACTCCGCGGCCTGCGCGGCATCGAGATCTTGAGACTGCCGTTCTGGGTGTGGGTCGGTCCGATCCTCGCGCTCTATCTCCTCCCGCTTTCTTTTGCGTACGCGGTGGTGAGGTATCGCGTGATGGAGCTTCCGGTACTTCTCCGGCGCAGCGCCCGCTATCTCGTCGTCCGCCATGCCATCGTCGTCGTCGGCATCGTCATCGGGGTGGCGTTGACCTTTGTCTTTGCCTGGGCGCTCATCCGCGTGCTCCCGGTCGGACCTGCGGGGATGATGTCGGCGGGTCCGCTGAGCGGCCTCGCCGGAGCGGCCTTCGGCGTTCTCGTCGCGGTTGGAACCCGGGGAGCCGTCCGCCGGGTGACCGAGCGGGTCGATCGCGCGTTCTTTCGCGAGGCCTACGACGCCCGACGGTTGCTGCAGGACCTTGCGCGCGAGACCAGAAGTTCCAGCGATCGGCGCCAGCTTGCCACACTGCTCGAGGGCTCGTTGAAAGACGCCCTGCATCCGAGCTCAATCATCGTGCTGTTCCGCACGGCGGCCGGCCGTCTCGAGCCCGTCACGCCAGCGGACGAACGCCCCGTCTGGAGCATCGACGCCGCAGCGGTCGAGGCGGAGCCGTTCGCAAAAGCGGGCGCGACCACGGTCGAGCCCGGCGAGCTGCCGGCGCCCCTGACGCTGCTTGCCCCCGTCCGACCGGATTTGCTGGTCCCGATGCAGGGAATCGACGAGCACCTGGAGGGGATGTTGGTGCTCGGTCCACGTCTCTCGGACGAGCCGTACGGGCGTGAGGATCGTGAGCTCGTGGCGTCGGTCGCGAACCAGGCCGGGACGGTTCTCGAGAATCTTCGTCTCGCCACCGCGGTGGCCGAGCGGCTGGAGGCCGAACGCGTCGCCGGACGCGAGCTGGAAATCGCGCGGGAAGTGCAGTCGAAACTCCTGCCGCAGCAGGCCCCCGTGCTCGAGTCGCTCGACTACTTCGGGGTTTGCGTCCAGGCCCGCCTGGTTGGCGGCGATTACTACGACTTCCTCTATCTGGGGCCCGGCCGGCTCGGGTTCGTCCTTGCCGACATCTCGGGCAAAGGCATCTCCGCCGCGCTCCTGATGGCGAGCCTCCAGGCAAGCCTGCGCAGTCAGTACGCGCAGGCTCCCGACGATCTGCCACGCGTCCTGCGGGCGGTCAACCGGACGTTCTTCGACAGCACCGCCACCAGCCGCTACGCCACACTGTTCTTCGCGATCTACGACGAGACCACCTCCCGCCTGCGATATGCGAATTGTGGCCACCCGCCGCCGGTATTGCTGGGGCCTGACGGTGCGATCGATCGTCTGCAGCCGACGGGGACGGTCATCGGGTTGTTCGACGAGTGGGATTGCCGGGTGCAGGAGATCGATCTGAAGCCGGGAGACACGCTGGTGATGTTCACCGACGGCGTTGCGGAAGCATTCGACGCGAACTTCGAAGAATTCGGCGAACAGCGCATCGTCGATCTGATGCGCGCGCGAGCTGACTGCCCGGCAGTGACGATGGTGGAGGCTCTTGTGGACGCGGTTCAGCGCCACAGCGGCCCGGCACAGTCCGATGATTTCACGGTGGTTATTGTGCGTGGGTGTGCTCCGGGATCGGCAGGGAGCCGGTCGGCTCCCGGCCGGTAGCCTATGAAAGCCCACCTGGCAGTCGTGTACCTCCTGCTCGGCCTGCAGCAAGTGCCTCCGAGGCCGACGTTCAAGTCGAGCGCGACGCTCGTCGAAGTGGACGTCGTGGTCAGCGATCGATCGGGCCGGCCGGTGCGTGGCCTGAGCCGGGACGATTTCGCTGTGTCCGAGGACGGCACGCCCGTCGAGATCGCGACGTTTTCAGCGATCGATCTGCCGGAAGCGCCGCGGGATGCCCCGATCGCTCCAGCCGATCGCTCAGGGTCGGCGCATGCGTCGAACGATCAGCCCCAGGACGGACGCGTCGTTCTGATCGTGCTCGACGATCTGCTGGTGAGCCTCAGTGCCGCGCGAATGGTCACGGTCAAATCGATCGGACGCCGCGCGGTCGAACGGCTCGGACCCTCCGACCTGGCGGCGGTCGTGACCACGAGCGGACGATTCGGTGGACACGCCGAATTCACCACCGAGAAGTGGCGGCTGCTGGCAGCCATCGATCGGTTCGTTCCTCAGTCGGAGTTCGACAGCCCGGGGATCGCCTCTTCGCCGGGCATACCATCGGTTCAGTCGCGGGCCGACCGTCTCGACGCAATCAGGATTCGGTCGGCAATGGCCGGCCTGACCGGCGCGATGAAGGGGCTGGCAATGATCCTTCATCGCCGCAAGTCCGTGTTGTTCGTCAGCCAGGGATTTCCCGCGCCCCTGGACGAAATCATCAGAGATTCCCACAGTCGGCTCGGCCTGGGACTCGATTCGCGAATTCTTCGACACCGCGCGGCGGAACAATATCGCCATCTATACGGTCGATCCGTGCGGGCTGGAAACGGGCCCGGGCTGCAACAGCGCCTCGCGTCAGAGCCTGCGAACGATTGCCGAGAATACGAACGGCGTCGCGACCGTCAACACCAACGCTCCCGAGCTCGGAGTCGAGCGGATGGTCGCTGAAAGTGGCGCGTACTACTTGCTCACCTACTACTCACCGTCACCGCCGAATGATGGCAAGCGTCACCGCATCAAGGTGACCACGCGCCGGACCGAGGTGAACGTGCGGGCGCGCGAGGAGTATGTGTCCCCGGCGAAGGCGCCGAAGGCCTCTTCCACGCCGGCACCGCTCGACGGGCTGCTCAACGCTCCGATTCAGGGTCGTGGACTGACCATGCGCATCGTGGCGATCCCTGCGCCGCTCGGGAATGCGCCATCTGCGACGGTCATTGTCGGCATCGAATTGCCGTCCGCGGCCGCGGGCCGCGCTGGCCGCGTGGATTTCAGCGTGGCGGCAATCGACGAAGAAGGGAAAACACGCGCTCGACTGCGTTTCAATACGAACTTCACGCCGCCGGCGGCCACCACGCCGGCCTGGACCCACACGGGATCGCGCATCGACATTGCGCCGGGCCGCTATCAGATCCGGGTCGCCGCGGTCGGCGCAGACAAGACGCAGGGGAGCGTCTTTACCGAGCTGGACGTGCCGAAGTTCGATGCGGATCTCGCGGTGGGCGGCCTGGCGCTTGGCGCCCCGGTGCCGGGTGCGCCGGGAGACGGCGACCGTCTTCGCGGCATCCTCCCGCTGGTGCCGTTTGCGGCACTCGAAGTCGCACCCGGTTCGGCGGTCGAGGCCCAACTGCCGATCCGCGTCTCGTCGAAGGCGGCATCCAGCCCGATGGTCATCGTGGCGACGTTGGTGCGGCCGGACGGTACGACCGTTGAGCTCGACCGCATGAACACAGTCGCAGCCGAGTACGCGAAGGCCTCCGGCCAGGTGTATCGCGTGGCGATCCCGAAGCTCGGTCCGGGTGCCTACCGGCTCGTGGTGGATACCTCGCTTCGGACCACCCAGATCAGCCGTGACATCGGCTTTCGCGTGACCTCGCGGTGACGTTGTGTGCGCCCCACGCAGGCCTTTCGTCCGCCGAAGTCTCCGGCAAGGGCGGAAAGGCGGACGCCACCCGACTGACAATTGACATCTAAATACTACATAGGTAGATTTAGAGGCCGTGAACTTCACCTACCCCACGACGCTGGTCCTGCACGCCCTGGCGAACGGATTCCGGCACGGGTTCGACATCATCGACGCCACCGAGCTCCCGAGCGGCACGGTCTATCCGATTCTGCGCCGGCTGGAGCGCGACGATCTCGTCACCGGGGATTGGGAAGATCACGTGATCGCGCGTGAGGAGCAGCGCCCGCCGCGTCGCTACTACGAGCTGACGGCGGCGGGCCGGGCGGTGCTGGCCGAGGCGCGCGCCCGCTTCCGCGTGCCGCGTTCGATCGCCGCCCGGGCGCGGCGCCTCCGTCCCTCCGAGTCGTCCTGATGCCGCGCATGGCCCTTCGCGCCGCCCTCGCTCTCGTCAGGGTCATCGCGGTCCTGGTTCCCGGCAACACTCGCGCGCAGTGGACGGCGGAGTGGGCCGCGGAGCTCGAGCACCGCTCGCGGCAGCTCGCGCGCCGTTCCGACTCAACCTGGAGCAGGGACATGGATCTCATCCGTCGGGCCCTGGGCGCGCTTCCCGACGCCGCCTGGCTGCGACGTCAGTTCACGCTCGACGCCGATGCCGTGCGCGACACCGCACATGGCGTCCGCATGCTCGCAAAGGCGCCGGGCTTCACCGTGTCCGTGCTGCTGGTCTTCGCCCTGGGCATCGGGGCAACGACGGCGGTCCTGAGTCTGACCGACGCGCTGCTGGTGCGTCCGCTTCCACTGCCCGACGCGGACCGTGTGATGACGATCTGGCAGGTCAACCGCGAGACCGGTCAGGGGCGGCTCGATGTTGCGCCGGGGAATGCCATCGACCTGGTCCAGCGCACTCGATCGTTCGAGGCGCTCGCGATCGCCGAGAACTGGAGCGTCAAGCACACCCTGCCCGGCGGCGAACCGCTGCAGCCGCTCGCGGCCGCGCGCGTGACCGAGTCCTTTTTCAAGGTGCTGGCCGTGCCGATGTTGTACGGGCGCGGGTTCGGACCGGACGACTATCGGGCAGGCGCCAATCGAACGATCGTGCTGAGCCACCGTGTCTGGTTGGAGCGGTTCGGCGCCGACCCGTCGGTGATCGGGCGGATCGCGATCTTCGACGAGAACGTGCCCTACACGATCGTCGGGGTGATGCCGCCCCGCATCGAGCTGCGGCTCGTGGAGCGGACCCGGCGGCCGGAGCCGCTCATCTGGCTGGCGCGGCCGGCGTTCGACGCCGCGGAGCGTAACAATCGGACGCAAGGGTATTGGAACCTGATCGGCCGGCTGGCGCCTGGTGTGACGTTGCAGCAGGCCGAAGCGGAACTCGCGGTGCTGTCGGCCAACCTTGCGCGCGAGCATCCGGAAACCAACGCCAGACTGGCCACCGAGATCCTGCCAATCCGCGCGCACCTGGCGGGATCACTTCGCGTGCTCCTGCCGTTGTTCCTTGGTGCGGCCGGGATTCTGCTGGTCGTCGCCTGCGCGAATGTCGCCACGCTGTTCCTGGCCCGTGGCTCCAGTCGCGTCCGCGAGTTCGCGATGCGGCAGGCGCTCGGTGCCAGTCGGGGGCGCCTCGTTCGCCAGATGCTGACCGAGAGCCTGCTGCTGGCGACGCTCGGCGGTGCTCTTGGACTGCTGCTGGCTCGATGGGCGCTCGACACCGTCGCGCGCCTTCGGCCTCCGGATATCGCCCTCGTCGATCACGTGCCCATCGATCTCCGCCCCGCCCTGATTGCCTGCGGCGTGACCCTGCTCGCGGCGCTCGTCGCCGGACTGCTTCCATCCGTCCAGCTGTCGCGGCCCGCCGCGGCGCGGGCCCTGCGCGAAGGTCGCAGTTCCGCCAGCCGCCGGACGCACAACACGCTCGTCGTCCTCGAAGTCGCGGCCGCATTCGTCCTGGCAATCGGCGCAGGACTTCTTACCCGGAGCTTCGTCAACCTGGTGCGCACCGACCCGGGTTTCCAGGCCGACCACGTGTCCGTGCTCCAGGTGTTCGCATATGCGCGCCAGAACACGCCGGAAAAACGGACGCGCTTCTTCGCGGAGGTCGTCGATCGGATACGCGCGCTGCCCGGCGTGGCCGCCGCAGGTGCGGTGTCGTCGATGCCGTTCGGCGAAGCCAAGATCCTCAGCGACACGCTCCCGTTCACGATCGTTGGACAGGTTCCGGGTGCCGGGCCCGCGCCACTCATCAACATCGTGCCGGTGGCTGGCGACTACTTCGGCGCCATGCGCATCCCGCTTCTCAGGGGCCGCTCGTTCGACCACACCGACTCGGCGCAGTCACCTGCCGTCGTCCTCGTGTCGCACAGTGCCGCGGCGCAGTTCTGGCCGGATGCGGATCCGGTCGGAGCAACCGTGCGATTCCAGCTTCTGGGAAAGCGCTACGAAGCCCGCGTTGTCGGTGTGGTCGGCGACGTGAGGCACGACACGCTCGACCGGCCCGCGAGGGCAGAGCTGTTCCTGCCGCATGCGCAAACCGGATTCGGCAGCATGTCGGTCGTGGTCCGCACCGCACCGGGATCTCCGGTGACGATCCGGACGCTCAAGGCGCAGGTGTGGGCGCTCGATCCGAGGCTGTCGATCTATTCCAGCGATGCGCTCGACCACCTGGTTTCGAGGACGCTGACCGGCAGGCGCTTCAACCTGTTCCTGCTGGGCGGCTTCGCGGCCGCGACGCTGCTGCTCGCGAGCGCCGGCGTGTTCGCGCTCGTCAGTTTCTCGACCACGCATCGGTTGCGCGAGTTCGCGGTCCGCATGGCGCTCGGCGCGAGACGCGCGGACATCGTGCGCCTGGTCCTGATCCAGGCCGTTGCGCTGGCTGTCACCGGCGTCGCGATTGGGGCGGCGGTTGCGCTCCCGCTGACCCCGATGCTGCGGGCGTTGCTGTTTGGCGTGACGACCAACGATCCGGCGACGTTCGTGGCTGTCGGCATCGCGCTCGTGGCAATCGCGGCTGCGGCTTGCTACCTGCCCGCCCGACGGGCGATCAGCGTCGACCCGTCGCTGGTCCTGCGACGAGACACCTAGTGGACTGTATCGGTGATCTCTAGAGTGTCAAATCCCAAGCTCCAAATCCCAAGCTCCAAGTACTCCCAAATGCCAAACCAACCCCAAGAATCCATTGCCCAATTTCCAACCGGTTGGGAGTTGATTTGGGAATTGGTTTGGGATTTGGGATTTGGGCGTACGTTGGGATTTGGAGCTTGGGATTTGGGATTTGACACCCTAGGAATGACAAGAACACTCCACTAGTCGTCACCCAGCTTCGATCTCATCCGTCTTCCCTTTGCATGAAAAACCAGCGGTGACCCTCGAGGTCTTCTGCGCGATACCGTCGACCAGGCGGCCCTTCCTCGATATTGGAGAGAATCGTCGCACCTGCCTTTCTCGCCCGCCGAAAGTGCCGATCGAGGTCCGGGACATAGACCAGCACGCCGTCGACAATCCACGGGACGGTCGACCATTTCCGTGCCTGCTCGCAGACCTCCCGATGGTGCTTCGGGCATTGGTAGTCAGGGGTTGGCGTTGCGAGCATGATCAAACCATCGCCCGCTTCCATCTCTCCATGTGACAGTTGCCCATCCCCAGTGGTAAGACGCGCAACCTCCCGGAAGCCAAATGCCCGGCTCAGCCACTCCAACGCCGCGACGCCATCTTCGTAGGAGAGCATCGGAATGACGCTTGCCGCGCTGTTTTGAGGGGTTGCCTTCCTCCGTACGGTGAGCTTGCGCGTTTTCGCGGCCTTGCGAATGGCGCCACTGCGCTTCCGCGTCACGGCAGCCTTTCGGTTGGTTGCTCGTCGCTTGTGAGTCGGCACTGCCTTCTTCGGCGCTGACGATGGCATCGCTCGTTGTGGCCCGTGAAGGAAAAGCCCGGGTGACCAGCCCGCTCAGCGCGCGCTGGTCAGCCGCAGTGACAGGCCGTTGTAGATCCGCCAGCTCTCCGGCCATTCGGCCTTCGGGTTGTACCAGCGGAAGTCCACCCGATAGCTCCACCGTGGTCCGACCGGGACCGTCGCCCCGCCGCCAATACCGACGGCGAACTCGGTCTTCTTCGGGATGGACGCAGGCCAGATCACGCCCGCCAGCTCCTCGTCGATGTAATCGCGCTGAACACCGGCGCCGACTGCCGCATAGGTCGTGAACCCGCCCAGCCGGGCCACGTCCAGCAACAGGCTCAGTCCGGTGCGGGCCGCGTCGGTGCCGAGGCTGGCCTCGGCCTCGAGGCCCAGGCGGCTCGCGACACGAAACGAGACCGAGGCGCCGCCGCCAAGGGCGTAGTCATCACCCATCGCCATGAACGGCGTCACGGTGACACCCGGACCGGAGCCGGATGGCGCTGGTTGGGCGGTCTGGGCACTGGCGGAACCGACGGTCAGGCAGAGCACGCAGGCAGTGAACAGCAAGGACGTGCGAAGCCACGAGTTCTTGCGCATGTGACCTCCCCGGGCAGGCGTAGCGGTGGCGTCCGAAAGGATAGCAGGGCCGCTCATTCGCATCAATCCGGCCACACCTCTACATACGGCTCCGGCACGGGCGATCCCGCAGCAAGTGCGGCCTTGACGTCCCTGGCATGCCGGCACTGCCCGCGATACTCGAATCCCGGGCAGCTGCACGTCACGTCTGAGTCCACCGCGACGATTTCGTACTCCATGCCCTTGTGAGACGTGCTGGCGATGCGGAAGCGGCGCGCCGACGGCCCCGCGAGCACCTTGACCAGTCCCTCCAGCGCGCGCGCCAGCGCATGAAGCTCCCGCTCGCCGCGAGCGCCGACGGGCCGCTGCGTCTCAGCACTGCGGGTGGACCTGAACTCGTCCGAGGCTCGACGTAGCAGCTGGGCGATGAGCTCGTCGTCTTCGCTGGCTGCGGTATCGGCGCCGTCCGAGATCGAGTGCAGCACGCGCTGCAGTTCGTCGAGAACGTCGCCGCCGGAGCCCGGGGCGAGCGCCTCGCCTTCGACGATGGCATTCACGAGCGCCGCCTTGGTTTCGAGAACCGCCTGGACGAAGTCGTCGATGGTGTCGCGCGCGACGAAGTAGGTGACGTTGACGGTGCGCGTCTGACCGATCCGGTATGCGCGATCTTCCGCCTGCCAGTGGTTGGTCGGAACCCAGTCCAGGTCGTTGAAGACCACCTGCGTTGCCGCCGTGAGGTTGAGCCCGATTCCGCCCGCGATGATGTTCGCGATGAAAACCCTGACATCGGGTTCGTTCTGGAACCGATCGACCAGCGGCTGCCGCATCGTGCCCGGCGTCTTGCCGGTCACGACGACGGCCGCGGAGCCGAGCTCGGTGGCGAGCTTCTGAATCGGATCGTCGAAGCATGAGAAGACGATCACCTTCTCGCCCTGATCGATCGCGCCCCTGACGAAATCCAGCGTGGCACTGGTCTTGGCGAATGCCAGCGCCTGGCGTGCTTCCACGAGGAACGCGAGCAGCTTTCCACGCCGCCGCAGCTCGACGTCCCGTGAGCTCGTGGGCCGGCTGTCCTTCCCCGCGAGGAGCTCGAAGACCTTCTTGATTGCCCGCGAGCCGGTGCCCGCGGGCACTTCGACCGGCAGCCACGTTCGCAGCTTCGGCGGCAGCGCGAGCACGTCGTCTTTCGAGCGCCGGAGCATGACGCCGTGCAGCTGGACGGTGAGCTCTTCAATGTTCGATGCGCCGCCGGTCTTCCAGCCGTACTCGCCTTTCTCCGCGGCGCAGTACCGTTTCGCGAAGGCGAGAAAGCTGCGCCCGAGCGGATGGGCCGCCAGTTGCAGCAGCACGAAGAGATCCCGCGGCCGGCTGGTGAGTGGCGTTCCGGTCAACAGCTGCACCGCGAGCGCCGGCGCTGCCGCCGCGGCCGCGGCCGTCAGCTGACGTGCGAGCTTGCTTCGCGCGCTGGTGTGGTTCTTCAGGTAGTGCGCTTCGTCGAACACGAGCGCCGCCCACGGGACCCGCAGGAGGCCGTCGATGTGCCGCCCGAGGATGTCGTAGTTGATGACGACCCACTCGGCCGTCAGCGACGCTGACGCCGATCCCTCGATCACGAGGACGGAGGTGTCCGGCGCGACGACGCCAATCTCGCGCGCCCAGTTCTGCTTGACCGATGCCGGGCAGACGACGAGCCGCGGGCCGCCCGGCGTGCGGTGCCGCAGCGAGACAATCGCCTGGCGGGTTTTCCCGAGCCCCATGTCGTCGGCGAGGATCGCGCGCCGCCGGCCGAGCAGGAATGCGACGCCCTCGATCTGGTGGGGAAACAACCCATCAGCCAGGGCGACCGCGGTCCTGAACGCGGTGTCCGGATCGCCGGACAGCTTGAGCAGCTGTGCAAAGGCCGTGGCTTGCGAATCCAGAGTGTCGGCCATCACTGTCCTGTTCGAGTTCGGTGTTCCTGAGTTGCGGGTGCCGAGAGGCAATCAGGTACTTCACCGCGCTTTGCAGTCGAAGTTTGCCGCGTCGTTCGTGCTGCCGACTCGACTGTACTGCGCCGCTTGTGGGTAGGGACAAAGCGGGCGTGTCATGTTGACGCGGTTGTCGCTGACTCGCGATGCGGTCAACCGATCGGGTGCGATTCCGGATTCGCGCCAGCGTTCGAGCGCGGCCATCCAGTTCACCTGGTTGGGGCCCGGCCCACCCCCACAGTGCGCCATGCCGGGCACCATGAAGAGTCGCAGCCAATCCCCTTGCTGCGGTCCCATCTTCGTCAACACACTCGAATAGTAGTTGACGCTGTTCTGCGGTGAGATCGCTCCACCCGAGCCACCGTCATTCCAGCCATGGTAGATGAGAAGTTTTCCACCGCGAGCCCGAAAGGCTGACAGATCTGGATTCACGGCATCGATGAAGCCCGCTTTCTTGTCGATCAGGGACGTGTCGCGATCGAGGTCGAAGGTGCGCCAGTCCCAGGTCGGGTCTTCGTGGGCCAGGTACCTGAACATGCCCACGTCGATCCCGCCAGGTTCGGAATTGGCGGCCGTCAGCATGGCCCATCCCAACTCGCCGCCAGGCGGTAACCCCGGATAAATCAACTCTCCCGTGGTTCGTTTGGCGGGGGCGTAGCCCATCTTGACGGCTTCGACCTGTGGCGCCGTCAGGCAGTCGTCCATGTCGCCACCGCGGCACAGGAGGGATGCCGGATCGAAACGGCACTGTTGCGGATCGGTCAAGAGTCCGTCCGTCACTCCGTCGAGCGCGTCGCACGTGGCGAGGACCGCGTTATTGACGAGGGTGAGTTTGCCGCGCGGGACGACACTGCCCGGCTCCTGGAGGATCTTCGCTTCTACCGCAATCCGCCACGCGCACAGTTGCGTCTGGTTGTTCGCAGGGGCGCCGGCGATAATCCCATCGAAGTCTTCCGGATAACGCTGGGCCGCCATCAGGCCCTGTCGCCCGCCGGTTGAGCAGCCGGTCCAGTACGAGAATCGGGGTGCCCGATCATAGAACGCGGCGATAACGGCCTTCGATTTCACCGCCAGCTCGTGGACGGCGCGATACGCGAAGTCGACGATCTTCTCCGGATGCCCGATCGCGAACGCCGCAGTCCCACCGACGTGTCCCGTGTCCGTCGACGCTGTCGCGTACCCTTCCTGCAGCGCGGAAGCCATCGCGCCATAGCTGATGGTTCCTGCCCAGCCGCCATTCCCGACAGCCTGGAACTTGCCGTTCCACGCCACCGCCGGCAGCCAGACTTCAATCTTGATGTCAGAGTCAGAAGAGGGTCTGAGCGTGGCCGCCACGCGGCAAAAAGCCGGCAATTGGCTCAGTTGCGGCACCGCCGGACCCGGGCCCGCCAGACTGAATCCGCCGGCGGGCACCATCTGGGCCAGGGTAATCGACGTGTTCGGGAGGGCGAGGGACGACAGGCTCTCGCACGATGCTGCTCGGTTGAGCTCGTGGCCGTCCATCATGAGTATCAGTGCGAGGAGAACGCCGCCCGATCCGCAGGTGATCCTGTTCATCGCACGTCCTCACTGACTCGGAACGGGGTGCGGCGACTGGTGCTCGTGCACCGCTATCCATGTCCCATTGTGACGATGGAGACAACCGTGCTCACGGCAGACGGTTTATCATGGAGCCCGTCAGTGAGCCAACAAAGGAGAAGGTGTGATCTGCGTGACGGCGCGCTGGCGGCTCACGCTGGATCTGTTGTCGGCCCGGTTGCTGGTGTGGGCCGCGAGCTGGGGTCGAGACGCGGCGCTAACCCCCGAAGCTCACGCCTATTTTTGCGACCGCTATAGCCGACTCGCTGCGTACCACCGGGCGAAGGGGCGCCTCCACCGGGCAGCACGTCTCGAGGCGAAAGCGCACGAGCACCACCGCCCGGATCACTCCGGTCCGCCGTATGCCGCCGCGATGGCGATGCCGAGGCCGGTGCGCTTCATTCGAACCACCGCGGTCAGCGGGCGCGGACCGGGCGACGACGCTGCCTGACGTCGAGGATGATTCGCTGATCCCCGACCGCCGTATCATTAGGCGCCACTCACGGTGCGGTCAATGCGGTCGAACGCTGGTTCCTGGCCCGTGCGGACATGTTGCTTGCTTGCGTTCGCTCTGCAGGCGCTGTTCTCTGCCTACACACGCGCGCAGGCGACACACAGCTATCCCGCCATCGTTCATGCCTACCGCAGCTTCGACCCCGAGGCGGTCGGACGGCTGCGTGCACTGACAACCGATGCGATCGAGGACGCCGTCAGCGAGGCCACTGCCGGCAACCCGCAGCCCTGGCCCTGGGCCGATCTGCGCGGCGCCGGGATGCTTCACACCGAAGCCTGGTACCTGGCCCGCGCCGAAGGCGCGGGCGACGAAGCGGCCCGCCATCTGGTGCTCGCCGAACGGCTGCTGGGCGCCGTGACCTCGCTCGAGCCGCAGCAGCGCTATTTCGTGGAGCGATGGTGCCAGACACTCCCCGTTATCGTGCGCACGGACGAGCGGACTCGGCCCGGCGTCGCGGACCGTACCGCCAGGACCCTTCACGACCGGTGCCGGCTGCGGTGGCCCCTCTCGCTGACCACTTCCAAAGCCAGCGCCCGTTACGACCTTGCGCTCTTCAACGAGTGGACGTTCTTCGGGCCGGATGGCCCCGGCGCCAAGCGCACCAGCGATCCCTGGGTGCGGCAGCGGATGCGCGGCGTCGCCAGCATGTACGAGTCGGCGCTGGCTGAAGACCGTGACCATCCCGAGGCCGCATTGCGACTCGGCAACCTGCGCATCGGCCTCGGCGAAGAGGCGCTTGCGCTCGAGCAGTTCACCGTGGCGTCGCGCGGCGCCGACCCGCGCACCCGGTACCTCGCGTTCCTCTTCGTCGGAGAGATCCACAACCGCAACGGGCGCCTCGACGATGCCGAGCGTTTCTACAAGGCCGCCATCGCCCAGTATCCGGCCGCGCCATCCGCCGTCTACGCGCTCTCGGAGCTTCTCGGCCGCCGCGGACGTGACGCCGAGTCGAAGCAGAGACTCCTCGGGCTCCTGCGCCAGGGACGCCACGTGGATCCGCTCTGGACCTTCCGGCTTCCACCGGGACAGAACGCCTCCCTGCAGCTCGACGAGCTCCGCATCGAGGTGATGCAGTGACCGTCCGCACGCTGGCGCTGATCGTCTCCTTACTCGCGACGGCGGCCCCCGCTCACCTCGCGCAGCAGCGGTTTCGGACCACCACGGACGGTGTCCGCATCGACGTGCTCGTGACAGACGGTCGCCGGCCGATCGCAGGCCTTCAGGAGAAAGATTTCATCCTGCTCGATCAGGGCGTCCGACAGGATATCGACACAATCGCGATCGAGGACATCCCGCTCAGCATGATGCTGGCACTCGACATCAGCGAGAGCGTGGAGGGCCAGAAACTCCGCGCCCTGGTGGACGGCGTCAAGGCCGCAGCCTCGGCGCTCGGCCCGCGGGACAGGTCCGCCTTGCTGACGTTCTCCGAAGAGGTCAGGCTGCGGACGCCCTGGTCTCCCGGCGGCTCCGCAATCGTCAAGGCCGTGCCCGGGCTCGCCGCGGGAGGAGCGACGGCGCTCGTCGACGCCGGATTCGCAGCGTTGACGCTGCGCGACGACCTGCCGGATCGCCGCCATCTCGTCATCCTGTTCACCGACGGCGACGACACCTCGAGCTGGCTGTCGTGGCGGGGCCTGCTCGACCGGGCCCAGCGAACTGACGCGGTCGTGTACGGCGTCACGCAGAGGTCCTGGCAAACCGCGCGACCGCGATCTCTGCCGCTGATAGTGTTCGCGTCTGGCGACGGCGAGCCACCGGGGGACGTGGTCGAAACCCTCGCGGAGGTCAGTGGCGGCCGGGTCTTCGCGGCGCGCGACCCCGACGATCTCCGCACCGCGTTCATCGGCATCGTGCGGGAGTTCCGCAGCCGCTATGTGCTGACGTATACCCCGAAGAATGTGGAGGCCACGGGGTGGCACCCGATCGAGGTGAGGCTCAAGGACCGCAAAGGCACCATCAAGGCGCGGCGAGGCTACACGCGGTAGACCCGCGTACGCCTTCCGCAGGCTAGCTTGAGCTTTTGAATCTTGGCAATTTTGGCAAATGTCTCAGATCGCGTCAGACATCGAGGTGAAGCTGAAGCCCGCGAGCTTGAGCGGCGGCACCATGAACGGCGACAGCCGCTGCGACCGGCCGACCGCTTCGACATTCCACGGCGCGAGCATCGCGAGCACGCTCTGGTTGAAGCGCAGGTTCCTGACCGGGTAGCGGATCTCGCCGTTCTCGACCCACCAGAGGCCGTCGCGCGTGAGGCCGGTGAGAGCCACCGTCCGCGGATCCACCAGGCGCACGTACCAGAAACGCGAGATCAGAAGCCCGCGCTTCATCCCCTTGATCATGTCCTCGAGGGGCACGGCCGGCTGCGAGCTCTCCATGATGTAGTTGACCGGCCCCGGTGTCGGCGCGAGCTTGCGCTCCTGTGCCCAGAACCGGGAGTACTGGAGGTTCTCGAGCACACCATTCCGGACGAGCGACAGGCGCGAGGCCGGAATGCCTTCGTCGGTACTCGGCACGGCCGGCAGATCACGGTGCGCCGGGTCGCTGTACAAATTGAAGCGTTCGCTGAAGAGCGCTTCTCCCACGCGCGTCTTTCCGTCTTTCGCCGAGAAGGGACTCCGCCCTTCGTCGGCGGTTCTCGCGTCCAAGCTGTTGCCGACGAACCCCATCAAGTCGGAAACCGCCTGCGCCTCGAGCACGACCGGGTAGCTGCCCGGTTCGATCGCCTTGGGCTATTGCGAGCGAACGGCTTTCCCTACGGCCTGGCCGGCTATCTGCCGTACGTCGAGCTGCGCGAGATCGAAGTGATCGCCGCTGCCGGAAAGCTATAGAGGAAAGATCAAGAAGCCGATCACGCAGACCGCGACGAGCACCAGGGCCGGCAGCCAGACGGCCATCGCCACGCGGCCGGGCCCCGAGTTCCGTCGGCTCAACCGGTACGCCAGGAGCGGCGCGCCGGCGGACAGCACGAAACCGATCGACCAGAACGCAGTGACGATTGGCCCCGTCCAGGGAACCGGATCGCGCCAGCTGTCGATCACCCACCCCGCTACGACCAGCAGGAACAGCGCGATCACGAGATCGAACGCGGCGCCGGCGATGAGAAACGCCCGGAACATGCGGCAGAAAGCCTAGCACCGCGGGGTAGGGCGCGCGAATGAGAGGCACCTCGCCAACGGTCGCGTGTGCATGTAGAGTTTGGACCTTCAAGGCGTGGTGTCGACGTGCGATCTGGCCGTCGATCACATGGAGGACCCTATGAGAAGACTCTGCGTTGGCGTCGTATTCCTGTTCGCGCTCACGTGCCTCTCCGGCAGCGCAGCGGCGCAGCCGTCGTTCGCCGGCACCTGGAAGCTGAATCTTGCCAAGAGCCAGTTGACCGGCCAGACGCTTTCGCTCGACAAGGCGGCTTCAGGGCTGCTGCATTTCGATACTCAGGGATTCGCCTACGACTTCGACTTGAGCGGAAAAGAGTTTCCGGCGCCGGACGGAAGCACGGTGTCCTTTCGTGAAGTGAACCCCACCACCTGGGAAGGGACGATCAAAATGAACGGAAAGGTGATTGCGACCTACGGTCTCTCCTTGAAGGGAGACGCGCTGACCGCGGTCATGAAGGCCACGAAACCGGAGGGTGGCTCGGTGGAGCAGACGGCGCTGTGGAACCGCGTCTCGGGCGGCCCCGGTTTCCTCGGCAAGTGGAAATCCACGGAAGTGAAAGGCGCGCCAACGACCCTGGAGATCGCGCTCGACGGCGCCAGCGGGATCACCGTGAAATACCCGGAGTTCCAGGTGGCCTGCAAAGCGAGCTTCGACGGCAAAGACTATCCGGTCACCGGAGCGGGCGCCAACCTCAAACAGACACTTGCGTTCGAGAAGAGCGGAGCGAACGCGATCAAGATGACGACCAAGTTGAATGGCAAGCTGTTCTACGTCGATGTTCTTACGCTCTCGGCCGACGGGAAGACGCTCATCGACGAGGGGAACCCCGTGGCTGTGAAGGAGCCAATGAAGGCGGTCTACGAGCGGCAGTAAGGACAGGCGACGCGACATCGCGCTGCCACGATTCGCGGCCGGATCAGAGCCCATGGCAGCGATCCCGGTTAAGCCGTGGGCTCCTGATTCATGCGCAGAGGGCCGCGTCAATACAGATGAGCTGTGGCTATAATCTCAACCGCTTCCAGCAGCGTCCATGGCTCCATCGGTTGACGAGCAAACTCTAGTACCGAAGCGTCGGACGACCTCCGTCGTCGATCGCACGACCACGGGATTGCCGACGGACCTGCTGAGTCGCGCGGCGGATCGCCTCCAGACTCTCGCCTGGCTCTACGCCTTCACATTTTTCATGGCGGCATTTTTCCAGCCGCTCCTGGTTCCGGAGGCGCGGGCATCCACCTTCGAGCGTGCGGTGAACTGGGTACCTGGAGTCATTGCCATTGCGATGGCAGTGTCGGTCGGGGTTGCCATCCGCGCGGTCAGGTTGCGGCCCGCCGCGGTAACGGCTCTCGCACTGGTGTTCGAGGTGGTCGGCAGTTATGGCATCGCCGCAGCCGAGTTTCTCCACCCGCTCGGGCTGTCAGCGGGCCAGTCCTGGATCGGCCTGTCGTGGGTGGCCGTGTGGATGTTGCTGTTCAACGTCGTCGTGCCGACCGCGCCGCGTTACGCCGTGCTCTCCGCGCTCGCATCCGCCACCGCGGTCCCGGCGATGGTGCTGCTCTCGTTCTCGCTGTTTCCACCGGAGTCGTGGCCAACCGCCGGGATGATCTTTTTCGGCTTTGGCTTCGGGTACCTTCTCGTCGTGATCATGGCGTATGTCGCCGCTCGAGTCGTCTATGGTCTCAATACCGAGGTCACGCGCGCCCGGGAGCTTGGAAGCTACCGTCTCGAGCATCGGTTGGGTCAGGGTGGAATGGGCGAGGTGTGGAGCGCGAGCCACCGACTGCTCGCGCGCCCGGCGGCAATCAAGCTGATCCGGTCGTCACTGCCCGGACACGCCGGCAGCTCCGATGACATGCGACGGCGGTTCGAGCGCGAAGCACAGGTCATCGCCCAGCTCCGATCGCCCCACACTGTGACGCTGTTCGACTTCGGCGTGACCGAGGAAGGGTCCTGCTACTACGCGATGGAGCTCCTCGACGGCATCGATGCCGAGACGTTGATCAAACGTTTCGGCCCGATTCCCGCCGAACGCGTCGTCCGGATCCTCCGACAGATGTGCCATTCGCTGTCCGAGGCCGAATCGTGCCGGCTGGTGCATCGCGACATCAAGCCCGCGAATATCTTCCTGTGCCGCTATGGCGAGGACCACGACTTCGTGAAAATCCTCGACTTCGGCATTGCCAAGGCGGTCCAGGAGCCGTCGTCGGAGACGCAGGCCGCCCTCACGATTCCCAACCTGATCCACGGCACGCCCGCGTTCATTGCCCCGGAGCAGGCGTTGGGCGGCACGGATGTGGACGCCCGCGCCGACATCTATTCGACCGGTTGCGTGGCGTATTGGCTGCTGACCGGTCAGCTCGTGTTCACGGCGGACACGGCGATGAAGCTGCTGCTGGCGCACACGCATACGCCGCCAGAGCCGCCGTCTTCGAGAGTCACGCTCCCGATCCCGCCGGACCTGGAGGCGTTGGTGCTGTCCTGCCTCGCCAAGGATCGCGAACACCGGCCAAAATCGGCCCAGGATCTCCTTCACCGACTCGACGCGATCCCGCTCACGCAACCGTGGACTGATGCACGCGCCCGTCAGTGGTGGAACGAGCATCTGCCACAAACCGCGTAGTGCCAGAGCCGCAGTCCGCAGTCCGCGGGCTACGGGCTACGGGCTACGGGCCGATGCTCAGTTCGAGCTGGTCTTCTTTCCTCCCAGCACCCAGCGATCGAACCACTCCAGATTGCGCTCCATCGCGTCCTTCGTCATCTTCGGTTCAGTGAAGCCGTGCGGCTGGCGCGGATAGACGACCATCTTCGTCGGCACCTTCTGCCGGACGAGGGCGTTGTACAGCTCGTATCCCTGTGAGACCGGCACGCGCACGTCGGCTTCACCGTGCTGAATCAGCGTCGGTGTCGTCACGCCCTTGATGTTGAACATCGCCGAGTGCGCGCGCCAGCGGTCGAAGACGTCCCAGTACTCGCCGCCGAAGTAGTCCGGCACGAAGCCGGGTATGTCGGCCGTGCCGGTGAAGCTCATGAGGTTGGTGACGCCGGCGCCAACCGACGCGGCCTTGAAGCGCTTCGTCTGGGTGATGACCCAGGACGTCATATAGCCCCCGTAGCTCCAGCCCATGATGCCGAGGCGATCCGGGTCGGCGATGCCGAGCGCGATCACGTGATCGACGCCGCTCATGATGTCGCGGTAGTCGCCGCCGCCCCAGTCTTTCGAGTTCGCGTAACGGAACGTCCGGCCGTAGCCGCTGCTGCCGCGCGGATTGACCCGGAGCACGCCGTAACCTCGTTCGGCGAACGCCGGGATCGGATACGGGCCCGGCATGCCAACGAACGCGCGCGTGAACACGCCGGCCGGGCCGCCGTGCACCATCACCACCAGCGGCACGCGGCGCCCCTTCTCGTAGCCAATCGGATAGGTGATCAGCCCTTCGATCTCCATGCCGTCGGTCGACTTCCACTTGAGCACGTCGGTCTGGCCGACGGGCGCTTCGGCCGCCGGCGGAATCGTCTGTGTGCGCGCGACCTGCTTCGGGTCGAATGTGTCGAGCCGGGCGAAATAGGGTTCAGGCGCCTTGTCCGACCAGGCATGCGCGAAGCCGACCGCGGTGCCTGTCCGGTTCAGCGACGGCGTGGCAACGTTGATGTCCTCGCGCCCCAGCAGCGTCGGGGCACTGCCATCCGCCGGCACTCGCGAGAGACGCCCGACGGTCCCTTGCGTCTCCGACACGTAGACGCTCCTTCCGTCGGGCGACCATCCAATCAGGTCAGGCTGTTCGTCGAAGGTCTTTGCGAGGGCTTTGGGTGCGCCGCCCGACGCGGGGACGATGCGCAGCCAGGCCGTGCCGGCCCAGGTTGGGGGATCGTCTCCGAGCACGTAGGCGATGTTCTGTCCGTCGGGCGAGAAGAGCGGCGACAACTCGCTCGCCGGTGACGAGACCAGCGGCCGCGCCGGTCCGCCAGCGACGCGCACGAGCGAGATGTCGTTCTGCTCGAACACCTTCGGCGTCTTCTGGTGCGCGTACGCGATGGCAGTCGAATCGGGCGCCCAGTCGATGGCGGTCACGTGTCCGTCACCGGTCGCGAGCCTGGTCACCTTGCGCTTGCCGTCGGTATCCCTGGCGATCGGAACGACGTAGAGCCCGGCGAGCTTCTCGTTCTCGTCGATCACACGCATGTCTCTCTTTTCCTTCGCCGCCTTTTCCTCCTCGTCCGACTTTGGCTCGGGCATGACGAACGCGAGTGATTTCCCGTCCGGCGCCCAGCGCAGCTGGGTGACAGACGCTTTCTCGTTGGTCATCTGTTCGGCCTCACCGCCCGACATGCGAATGGTGAAGATGTTGACCTTGTCGCCGCCGCGCGACGAGAGGAAAGCGATCGACTGTCCATCGGGCGCCCACTGCGGGCTCGTGGCGGACTTGTCCCCTCGCGTCAGCTGCGTCGAGCCGGAGCCGTCGCTCGCCGCAACATGGATCTGTGAGAGCCACTCGCTCTTCTCGCCTTCCATCACCGCTTCAGAGACGACGAAGGCGACGCGGGTCGCGTCGGGAGAGGGAACCACCGTGGCGATCCGCTTGACCCGCATCAGCGCGTCCGGCGTCCACCGGCGCTCGGCCGTGCGCACGGTTGCAGGCAAGGTCACCACCGTGAGGGCCAAGATTGCCACTGCGGCACGTCGAGTCATGGTCGCTCCTTCTGGAAAGGCGGCCGGATTATAGCGGGCCCGGTGGACACAGGTCACGGTCGACCGGTCCACCGGGGCGGGCGCTTGCCGAGAAACGCCTCCACGCCCTCTTTGCCATCCTCGGTGAAGAGGTCCTCGGCAATTGCGCGTCCCGCGGCGTGGTATGCCGCACCGAGTGGCATCTCGAGTTGGCGATAGAACAGTTGTTTGCCACTCGCCATGGCAGCCGGCGACTTCGAGGCGAGGAGCGTCGCCAGCGCGTTGACCTCGGCGTCGAGCGCTTCTGGTGCCACCACTCGATTGACGAGCCCGATCGCGCAGGCGCGCTCGGCGCTGATCGGGGCACCGGTCAGCAGCATCTCCATTGCGTGCTTGCGGCCGACCGTCCGGCCGAGGGCGACGCCCGGCGTGGCGCAGAACGCCCCGATGTTCACACCGGGCGCGGCAAGATTCGCGGCGGTCGAAGCGACGGCGAGGTCGCAGCTGGCGACGAGTTGACACCCGGCCGCGGTCGCCAGGCCGTGCACCTTCGCGATGACCGGCTGCGGCAGCCGCGTGATGGTCATCATCATCTGGCTGCAGCGCGCGAAGAGCGCCTCGACTTCCGCCACGTCGCCCATGCCCCGAATCTCCTTGAGATCGTGGCCCGAGCAGAACCCGCGCCCGCGGGCCGCGAGGACGACGACCCGGATGGCCGGATCCGCCGCGATCCGATCCAGCGTCGACTGCAACTCGCCGATGAGCGTGCTCGAGAGGGCATTGAACTGGGCGGGCCGGTTCAGGGTCACGGTCGCGATGCCCCCGGTCGTCTCGACCAGCAGGAGAGCCTCGGCCTGGGTCGTGGCATCTGGAGTCATGGATCCCCTTTCAGATTGGCGCCATTTTCACGGACGGGACGGGATGTCAGAACGAGACGCCGTGCGGGATCAGGCGATGCTCGTACGCCTGGCGCTCGAGGCTTTCACGGAACTCCGGATGCGCGATCCCGATGAGCGCCTTGGCGCGTTCCGCAACCGATTTCCCCTTCAGATTGACGATTCCGTACTCCGTGACGACGAACATCACATCGGAGCGAGGCGTCGTGACGACATTGCCCGGGGTCAGATCCAGCACGATGCGGCTGCGGCGCCCGCCGCGCTTGTCGTAGGTCGACGACAGGCAGATGAACGACTTGCCGCCCTTCGACGCATAGGCGCCGCGCACGAACTGCAACTGTCCGCCCGTTCCGCTGATGTGGCGGTGGCCGTCGGACTCGGAGGCCGCCTGCCCCTGCAAGTCGATCTGTGTGGTGTTGTTGATCGAAATCACGCGGTCGTTCTGCATGATCACGTGCGGCGCGTTGGTGTACTCGACCGGACAGCAGTGCATGTCGTGATTACGGTCGAGCGTAGCGTAGAGATCGCGCGAGCCCAGCGCGAACGTGTAGACCGCCTTGCCCGGGTTCAGCCGCTTCCTGGTGCCGCTGATGCGTCCAGCCTTGTACAGCTCGGCAAGGCCATCGGTCATCATCTCGGTGTGTATTCCGAGATCCTTCACGCCGCTCTCGAGCAGCAGCGTGCACACGGCGTTGGGCATGCCGCCGATGCCGATCTGGAGGCAGTCGCCGTCTTCGATTTCGGCGGCAATGCGCCGGGCCACGGCGGCGTCGACGGCGGTCGCGGGCGGATTCGGGAGCTCAGGCGCCGGCGCATCGTCGCCCGCGATCACGTAGTCCACTTCGCTCACGTGCAGGCCCGTCTCTTCGCCGAAGACGTAGGGCAGCCCGCGGCTCGTCTCGACGATGACCAGGCGGGCGCGCTCGATCACGGCACGGTGCCACAGATTGGCGGCGCTCAGATTGAAATAGCCCTGCTCGTCGATCGGGCACGTCTTGAGAACGACGACATCGACCGGATCCATGAAGCGCCGGTAGTAGTCGGGGATTTCACCGAGATTGACCGGGATGTAGTTACACCGGCCGCAATCGTGCTTCTTCCGGTCGTAGGCCGAGTAGTGCAGGCTGAACGAGTAGACGTGGCGGCCGTCGGGATCGGCTTCGAACACGGCGCGGGGCCGGAGCGTCAGGCAGTGGCGGATCTTGACGTTCGTCAGCTCGCCAATGCGTGCGGCGAGGGCGCGGTCGAAGACATCGGGCTGGCAGAGGCCGGCGCCGTAATCGAGCCACATGCCAGATCTGACGAGACCGGCAGCCTCCTCTGCGGACACAGCCTTGGCTGGCGCGACACCGACTCTCGTCGTCATGGGCTTCTGGTTTACGCGCGGATGCGCGCGTTCAGTATCGGGTCAGCCCCGGGTCGATTTCCAGTGAAAACCGCGCCGTCATTCGGGAGCGGAGCGCCTCACCCGGGCGGGTCCGTCGGACCCGCCCGCTCACGACACCGCCGAGACCGCAGCCCCTCACTTATAGGCGACACCGGCGCTCGCGGGGCCCCCCAGGGGAATGAGCTGGGTCGCGCTGAATCCGACCTCGCGGCACCAGCTGAAAAAATCCGCGGCCGTGAAGTCGAACGCGTCTCCGAACTCGACCAGCATGTTGAGCGACATCATCAGCCCGAACGCGTTCTTCCGGCGGGCGTCGTCGATCAGGTTCTCCACCACGACGAACGCCCCGCCGGGCGGCAGCGCATCGTAGGCGGCACGAATCAGGCGCATCTTCTTCTCGAGGTTCCAGTCGTGCAGGATCATCCCCATCGTGATCACGTCGGCTCCGGGCAGCGGCTCCGTGAAGAAATCGATCGGCCGGGCGATCACCCGATCCGCCAGGCCGGCGGCCGCAATCTTCCGTTCGGCGATTGCGGTGGCGGCCGGGAGATCCAGCGACGTGCAGCGGACGTGGGGATGTCTCGTGGCGACGCACATGGACAGCTGGCCGGTGGCGCCACCGACGTCACAGAGGGTCTGATAGGGTGAGAAATCGAACTTCTCGGCGAACGCCTGGAAGTTGGCTGCCGAGATGCCGCTCATCGCATCCATGAACTGCTCGAGGCGTTCCGGCTTGCGGTAAAGCTCGGCGAACATGGACGCGCCGGTGTGCTTGATCTCGTTCTGCGGGCAGCCGGTCCGGAGTCCTTCAGTGAGGTCGCCCCAGAACCGGTAGAGCCGGGCGTTGGCCATTTCCAGGAAGCCACCCATGAACTCGGGACTGCGCCGGTCCAGGAACCGGGCGGTCGCCGCGGTGTTGCGATAGCGCCCCTCCCCGCCATCGCCATCCCGATCGAGGAATTCCAGGGCCACCAGCGTGTCGAAGAAATCGGGGTTGGCCCGGTCATGCAGCCCGAGCGCGGCCTGCAGCTCCTGGCCGGTCTTCGTGGCGGAACCGAGCTCGGTGAAGAGCTCGAGCTCGATGGCGGACAGCAGGACCTTCGCCGGCCAGAACCCCATGCCGACTTCCATGATGCGAGCGGGGGACGCGGTCGTCATCGTTTGGTTTTCTCCTTTTATTGGCTTATTGGCGGTCGCGCCGGCACTTCCGGTCGAAGCCGGCCCTCGACCGAGCGCGGGCCGGCCAGAGCCTGTCGAAGGGCCAGGCACCAGATCAGTTTTGAAACGACTTTAAGGGATGACTCTACCCTGCAACGCCCTTGTTGGCCCAGAGCGCTCCGGGACTTACTCGCAACGCAGCGCCTCGTCCAGGCGGATCCGCGCGGCGCGCCAGGCCGGAACGACGGCAGCCACCAGGCCGGCCGCCGCGAGCAGGGACACGGCTTCCACCAGGCCGCGAGCGCTGGTGGGGGAGAGGCCGAACAGCAGCGTGCCCGTCCCGCGCATCGCGACGACGGCGAGCGGGAGGCCGATCGCGAGCCCTGCGCCGAGCAGCAGCAGGTTGTCGCGAAGCAACAACCCGACGATCTGCGCGCGCGTCGACCCAAGCGACAATCGGATGCCGATCTCGTGGCGGCGGCTGACGGCGAGATAGGCGATGAGGCCGTACAGCCCCACCGTCACCAGCGCCATCGCCAGGATGCCGAAGGTCCCGGCAAGCCACGCGATCATGCGTTCACCGACCAGGCGCTCGCGAACCTGGGCCTTCAGCTCGACGACCTGGACGGTGATCCCGGGATGAAGGCGCGCGATCTGCTGCGCGATCGCGCCGCTGACTCCAGGCGAGCCGGTGCTCGAACGGACGATGACGGGCGCCCACGCGTACGGACTGGGATTCTGTGCGAGCGGGACGTAGGCGATCGGCGCGTCCGATTCGCCTGCCGCCGGACACCAGCAGTTCTCTCCCCGGAGATCCGCGTACTTCGTGTTGCCGACCACGCCGATGATCTCGTAGGTCGTCTCGGGGAACCCGGGTTCGGCGACGGTGCGGAGCGTCGTGCCGATCGGAGTCAGCCCGGCGAGATGGCTCCTGACGAAGCTGTCGTTGACCAGCATCACCCGCCGGGATCGGGCAGTATCGAGGTTGGTGAAGTCGCGGCCCGATCGCAAAGGGATCTCGAGCGTGTCGAAGTACCCGGGGCTCACGTACGCAAATCGCGAGACGCGGCGGGGATTGCCTTCGACACCGGCCACTCGAAAGAAATGCGACCAGACATTTCCGCTGAGCGGAACGTGGGTCGAGGCCGCCGCCGCGGCGACGCCAGGGATTGACCGGATCTCGTTGGTCAGCTCTTCTTGAAACGCCACTTTCCGGCCGTCGCTGAGATCCTGGGAGACGCGATCCATGAAGGTCACCGCGAGGGTGTGGTCGGTCTCGAAGCCGGTGTCCACCGCCGCAAGGTTCCGGAACGTCTGCACGAAGAGCAGCGCAGAGAAGATGAGTACCAGCGACACGGCGATCTGCGCGACCACGAGTCCGCGCTGGAATCGGGCGCGATGGCGATCGACCGTCGAGCTGCGCGATGCCTGCCGGATGGCGGCGATGGGCCCGACCATGGAGACTCGGAGGGCCGGCACCAGACCGAACACGATGGCCGCCAGCGTCCCGGCTGCGCCGACGAACGTGACCAGCCGCCAGTCGACCGTCAGGTTCAGGATGACCGGGTTGATGGACGACTCGAGGAATGCCACCAGCGCTCGTGCCGAGAACAGACCCACAGGAACGGCGAGCACCGCACCGCCGGCAGCCACCAGGAGGCTCTCGATCAGGATCTGCGACACGACTCGCCGCCGCGACGCCCCGATGGCGACCCGGACCGCGATCTCGCGCTCGCGGGCGCTGGCCCGCGCCAGCATGAGCGTGGCGAGATTCCCGCAGGTAATGAGGAGCACCAGCCCGGTGAGGCCCTGGAGCAGCGAGAGCAGCGTCCCATGTCGGTCACGCAGCCGGCTCACGCCGCGATCTCCGGGAACCACACCGAACCGAAGGCGGCGATAGCCCGCGATGAACCCGGCGTCGTAGCCCGGCGGAATCGTCGCGTCGAGGAATCCGGTACTCAGCGCCCGCAGGTGTTCGTCAGCGCGGGACGCGGTCCAGTCAGGCTTCAGGCGGCCCATGATCGTCAGCCACCAGTGGTCGCGCCGCTCGAGGCGCGTATCCAGGAGCTCGGCAGAGCAGAGGGGCAGGGCGACGTCGAACGTCCGGCCGACCTCGAGCCCCGTGAACGACGCTGGCGCGACGCCGACCACCGTGAATGGCCGATCGAGGATGGTGAGTGAGCCGCCGATCGCGGACTCGCGAGCGTTCAGGTGCGTCTGCCAGAACGCATGGCTGATCACGGCCGAGGCGGCGCCGCAGCCCGGGCGGTCGTCACTCGGGTCGAGCAGCCGTCCACGTTCCGGCGCAATGCCGAGCACCGGAAAGAAGTCGCCGCTCACCCAGAGGCCGCGCGCCGCCCGGGCCTCGCCGCCCCGGCCCACGAGGAACCCGGCATCGGCCCAGGCGAACATTCCGGAGAAGGCGCTCTGGCTGGCGCGAATCAGCTCCCACAGCGGGTAGGTGGCCTTCGAGTTGATGCCATCGTAGTTCCCGAACGCCTGCGGGCCATCGGCGCGCACCTCGGCGAGCTGATGAGGGTTGGCAACCGGAAGGCTTCGGAGCCGTATCGTGTCGATCAGCTGGAAGATGGCGGCGTTCGCACCGATGCCGAGCGCGAGCGAGAGGATCGCGACCGCCGTGAAGATCGGGGTCCGTGACAGGAGCCGCAATCCATACCGCGTGTCGCGCACGATGTTCTCGACGAGGCTCACCCGCCGCTCGTCGCGGCAGGCTTCCTTGTGCTGTTCCACGCCGCCGATCGCGCGCATCGCCGCGCCGCGCGCTTCGGAGGGACTCATGCCTCGAGCAACGTTGAGTTCGGTTTCACGTTCGATGTGGTACCGCAGCTCCTCATCGAGCTCCCGCTCGGCGGTGTTCGACCGCATCAAGGATCGAAGGCGGAGCGGCAGCACGTAACGCCAGCGCTCGAACCACATCTCGGCAACCTCCCCTCGGTTTCCGAGCCGAAGGATATCCCGACTCCGCTCGGTAAGCAAGGGGACCGCGCCGGCGCAGGTCGAATGACTATGATGAAGGAACTACACGGTCGTGGCGCGGGACGGCGGCCTGGCGATCGAGATCCCCCACCAGGTCCGCGATTGCGTTGCAACCGCTGTTCAATGACGCATTCGGCGGTAGCATTGTCGGCGTGGCCACGTTCGCCAGGGACTCACGCGGGGACGTCACCGGGTTCACGGCGAACGGGCCGGCCATTCGCGGTCTCTCGTTCAGGCGCAGCTCGATATCCGCCGGTCGCTTCCACATCGTTGACGACATGAATCGGAGCAGCATCGGTGTGATTCTCGGTTGGCCCGCGCTCTTGTCACCTACTCGGGCGCTGTGAGTCCCGCTGGATCGCAGGAGGCGAAAAATGAGTCGCACGAGCCACTCTCCGCATCTCAGCAGACGCGTGTCCCGCCGCGTCTTCCTCCACTCGGCCAGTGTCATTCCCGCGGCCGTTGCATCCTCCGAGCTCCTGCGGCCGCCTGACTGCGCGGCGCTGCCGCGCGGTGATCTCGATGGCGAGGCAGTCGACACCTGCGAATCGCACCTGCCGCTGGTGGCCAACGTGCCGCTGCAGCCGCTGGTCGCGCAGGTCACACGTTTGCTCGCGGCAGCAGAGTACCTGGGGGCGCCACTTCCTCCGGACCACCAGCGCGAGCTCGAGGTGGCGTTCAAAACGACCGACGAGGCGTCGGCCGTGACCGCGATCCAACGCGCCCTCGACTGCCATTGCCTCGTGGGGGTCGAGATCAACCCCCAAATGCGCGTGAAGGTCGCACCGGGGGCAGCGAAACGAGAGCTCGTCGAGCACGGCTGGCGTCATTTCCTCGTGAAGGTCCACAACCAGGCCGGTACGACCGCCGTCCTCCGCGGGATCAGCAGCCAGGCGCGGCGGCTCGCCGGCGCGATGCCCGACGAACTCCTGAATCTCTGGCTCGATCTCCAGATGTTCGACAGCCAGCCGCTCACGAGGACACTGAGCGGACTGGCACTCGAGTACCGCATCGTGCAGCTGTACAGCCGGGATCCCGGCCAGCGCGAGGCCACCTTGACGTTCGACGTGGGGCAGGGGACGCAGGATCTCGGATATCGCAACGAGGTCCCGATTCTCTTCACCGTCCGGGCTGCGGAATCGGTGCAGTGGCGGGTGCGCGACGAAACCGGTGCGCCGACGGTCGCGGCGTTCGTGATCCGCGACGCGCAAAGCCGCATCTATCCATCACGCGCCAAGCGGCTGGCGCCCGACTTCGCGTTCCACCCGCAGGTCTACAGGGCTGATGGTGAATTCGAGAAACTTCCGGCCGGGAAGTACATGGTGGAGTACTGGCGCGGTCCGGAATCCATCACGAAGACGCAGGAGCTCACGGTACTGGAATCAGCCGGCGGGTCGGGTGGAGGGAATGGTGGTGCGGCTCAGAGCGCGAGTTTTCGAATCGAACGTTGGATCGATCCCGCAAAGTTCGGTTGGTGGTCGGGCGACCATCACATTCACGCCGCGGGCTGCGCTCACTACATGAATCCGACTGAAGGCGTGCTCCCCGTGGATATGGTTCGCCACACGCTCGGCGAGGACTTGAAGATCGGGGCCACCCTCACCTGGGGTCCGGCTTTCGATACGCAGAAACGGTTCTTCACAGGCAAGAACGACCTCGTCTCGCGTCCGCCCTATCTGCTGCACTACGACGTCGAGGTCTCGGGCTTTGGCTCGCACCAGTCCGGTCATCTGGTACTCCTGCGCCTCAAGGAGCAGATCTACCCGGGCGGTACCTCCTATGAACACTGGCCAACCCTCGGCCTCAATACGCTGCGGTGGGCCAAGCGCCAGGGGGCAGTCTGCGGCCCGGCGCATTCGGGATTCGGCCTCGAGGTGAACTCGTCGGAGCTGCCGAACTACATCGTGCCTCCGTTCAATGGCATCGGTGCGAACGAGTACATCGTGGACGTCACCCACGAGGTGCCTGGCCCCGATGGCAAGCCTGTTCGCGCGGTCGATTTCATCTCGACCGTCGACACGCCGTACGTGTGGGAGCTGAACATCTGGTACCACACACTGAACGTGGGCTTCCGCACACGGATCAGCGGCGAGACGGACTTCCCGTGCGTGTATGGAGAAAAGGTGGGGCTCGGCCGATCGTACGTGAAACTGGACGGCACGCTCGAGTATACCGACTGGTGTGAAGGGATCCACCGCGGCCGGAATTACGTCGGCGACGGGCGAAGCCATTTGCTCGACTTTGCCGTCAACGACGTACGGATGGGCGAGAACGGCAGCGAGCTGCGACTTTCTGCCGCCGGTCGCGTGAAGGTGCACGTGCGGGCGGCTGCGCTTCTCAGCGAGAAGCCCAATCCCGAACGCGGCAGGCGTCGCTACCAGGAACAGCCGTACTGGGATATCGAGCGCGCACGCGTCGGGGACACCCGCGACGTGGCCGTGGAGCTCGTCGTCAACGGGTATCCCGTCGCCAAGCAGAGCCTCGTCGCCGATGGCGCACTTCGCGATCTGACATTCGAGGCCGCGATCGAGCGCAGCAGCTGGCTGGCCGTGCGGATCCTGCCGTCGTCGCACACGAATCCCGTCTGGGTGCTGGTGGCGGGCAAGCCGGTGCGCGCTTCGCGACGGAGCGCCGAATGGTGCCTCAAAGGCGTCGATCAATGCTGGTCGCAGAAGGAGCGATTCATCAAGCGTGACGAGACGGAGCAGGCGAAAGCCGATTACGAGCACGCGCGACGGACCTACCAGCGACTGATTGGCGAGTCGGAGGTCGAGTAGCGCTTTGCCCGAGGCGCACTGAGATCCCGACGCGTCGAACCGCCACAGGCGCTGCGTTTTGTCGTGGTCGGTTCGAACGACGCTGAAGGCGATGGCGAGCTCGAGGATACGCGGGGATGTTGATGCTGGCGTCATTCTCGCATGCGATCGACCAGGTCTGCTGTGACCATCGCTCCGCCGTCGTCGATCGTCGTCATCCTGAACGCAGGGGCAGGCACCCTCAGCTCGCGGCCAGCGATCGCGACCGAAGTGCGGGATCTCTTTCGTGCGGCCGGACGTGAGGCGGAGGTCATCCCACTGCGAGCCGGGCAGAATCCAATGGAGGCTGCCCGCGCCGCCAGCGCGCGTGCCGGCATCGTCGTTGCCGGCGGAGGCGACGGGACCGTCAGTAGCGTCGCCGCCGGAGTTGTCGATTCGCCCGCGGCACTCGGGGTGCTGCCGCTCGGCACTCTCAATCACTTCGCGAAAGACCTCCAGCTGCCTCTCGACCTGCCCAGGGCCGTCGACGTGATCGCCGCCGCGCACATCGAGTCGGTCGATGTCGGCACGGTGAACGATCGCGTCTTCATCAACAATTCTTCGATTGGTGTGTATCCCGACATCGTCCAGGAGCGGGAAGCGCTCCGTGAGCGGGGCTACCGCAAATGGCCGGCGATGGCGATCGCCACGTTGCGGGTCCTCAGGCGCCATCGCGGCATGACCGTGAAGATCCAGGTGGACGGCCAGGTTCGTTCCTGGCGGACGCCGTTCGTCGTGGTCGGGAACAACGAGTATGCGATTGACGGATTCCAGGTCGGCGCCAGGGCGCGGCTCGACCAAGGACGATTGTTCGTCTACGTGTCCCCGCGGTCGCGGGCGCAAGACATTCCCGTGCTGGTGGCAAAGTCGATGGCCGGGCGGGCGAGCGCGTCCGGGGCATTCGAGATCATTGCCGCGGCCCAGGCGACGATCGGCACCCGCAGGGCCCGGCGCATTCCGGTCGCGACCGACGGCGAAGTCGTGACGCTCGGCACGCCGCTCTCGTACCGATCGCGTCCCGGTGCGCTCCGCGTGGTCGTTCCTCGACCCTGACGCGATGGCGATCATCACGCACCTCTCCGATATTCACTTCGGGCGGGTCGATTCTCGGATCATCGAGCCGCTGGTGCAGACCATCGAGGCGGTTGCGCCCACGCTGGTCGCCGTCTCGGGCGATCTCACCCAGCGGGCACGCCGGAGTCAGTTCCGCGCGGCGCGCCAGTTTCTCGACAAGCTGCGTTTCCCGGTGCTCGTGGTCCCCGGCAATCACGACGTGCCGCTGTTCAACCTCGCCGCCCGCTTCATCGATCCCTATGGCGGGTACCGGCGGCATATCCAGAAGAATCTCGAGCCGGTGTACGAGAGCGACGAGCTGATCGCCGTCGGGTTGAACAGCTCGCGCGCGTTCCCGTTCCACGGCGGTGGACGCCTGAACGAGCGGCAGGTCGTGCGGGCGGCCGCGCGGTTCACGTCGGCTCCGAACGGCGTGATCAAGATCGTGGTGACGCATCATCCCTTCGATCTGCCCGAGACGCACGGCGACCAGCATCTGGTCGGACGCTCTGACATGGCGATGCGCCATCTCGCCGACGCCGGAGCCGACGTATTCCTGGCCGGACATCTCCACGTGAGCCACGTCGGACACGCGGCGACGCGGTACCAGATTGCCGGCCACTCGGCGCTGGTCGTGCAGGCCGGGACGATGTCCACACGTGGACGAGGCGAGCTGAACACGATCAACGTGCTGCGCCTGACCCGCAAGCAGATCGAGATTGAGCGGTACACCTGGGACGAATCCGGGCATGTGTTCAAGAGCTCGTGGATCAGGATGTTCCACCGGACGCCGGAGGGGTGGTTTTAGACGGTCGTGGACCATCGGACTGAATCCTGCGGTATCTTCTGCAACGCCGGTCAAGCGCTCCACGGGGTTGCCGCACATGCAGTTCGACCATCATGCCTTCATCAGCTACGCGCACATCGACAACGAACCGCTCACGCCGGGCCAGAAGGGGTGGGTCGCGCAGTTTCACGCCACACTGCAGACGATGTTGAGCCAGCGCCTCGGGGAGAAGGCGCGCATCTGGCGGGACGACAAGCTCGAGGGCAACGACATGTTCGCCCAGGAGATCGTCGACCAGTTTGCCAGGACGGCGCTGCTCATTTCCATCCTCAGTCCGCGGTACCTGCGCTCCGAATGGTGCACGCGCGAGCTGCGGGCGTTCTGCGAGGCCGCCGCGCTCACCGGCGGTGTGACGGTCGGGAACAAGAGCCGGATCTTCAAGGTGGTCAAGACCCCGGTCGATGTCGGCGCCGGGCTGCCGGAGCCGGTTCAGCAGACGCTCGGCTACGATTTCTTCGCAGTCGAGGAGGGCGACTCGAGGGAGCTCGATCCGGCCTTTGGCGAGGAAGCACGCCAGCAGTTTCTGAGCAAGCTGAGCGGCCTCGCGTGGCAGATCGCCAAGAGCTTGCAGCAACTGGCGCAGACCCAGGACGTCCGCGCCGCTGCGGCGCGAGAAGCGCGGCCGGTCGTGTTCCTCGCCGAGTGCGGCCACGACCTGCGCACGACCCGCGACCAACTCGCGACCGATTTGCAGATGCACGGTTATGAGGTGCTGCCGGCGCAGCAGCTGCCGCTCACCGAGGACGCGCTGGTCCCCGAGCTGAAGTCGCAACTCGAGCGCTGTGCGTTGTCGATCCATCTGGTCGGCCGCAAGATCGGGCCGATCCCGGACGGGCCCAGCGAGCGCTCGTTGGCCATCCTCGAGAACGAGCTTGCCGCCGCGCGCTGCCGGCAGGGCTCGCTGTGGCGCATCATCTGGCTGCCCGACGGCGTCACGGGCGAACGCGCCGAGCAGCAGGTGTTCATCGACGCACTGCAACAGGACGCGGCGCTGCAATACGGCGCCGACCTCATCCGAGGCGACCTGGAAGCGCTCAAGGGCACCATTCACCTCACGTTGCGGAAGCTCGAGCACCCGGAGCCGGCAGCGGCAGCGCCCGGTCCGGCCGGGCAGCCAACCGTGCACCTGGTGATGAGCGACGCGGATCGCACAGAGTCGATCCCCCTCATCAAACTGCTGCGTGCGCGTGGACTGCGGGTTACGCTCCCGGTCTTCGTCGGCGACGCGGCCGCTGTGCGCGCGGCCAACATGCAGCTGGTGTCCGGCTGCGATGCCGTGATCCTCTTCTACGGCGCTGGCGACGAGGTCTGGAAGTTTCATCAGGAAAGCGACCTGATCAAGCAGGCTGCCGCGGGCGGCGCCACTCGTCACTCGGGATGGGTTTGCCTGGCCGCGCCTTCCACCGCCGACAAGGAGATGCTGCTGGCGCTTGGGGATTCGAACCTGCTCGACGCCCGGGCCGGTTTTTCGGAGGCGGCATTGCAGCCGCTGTTGTCGTCGCTGCCCGCGGCGGGGCCGGCCCAGTGACAACCGGCGGCGGCGTCCCCTTCAATCCGTTCCCCGGTCTCAGACCGTTCAGCCAGGGCGAGGAACGCCTGTTCTTCGGCCGCGAGGCCCAGGTCGACGCGATGGTCGACAGGCTGGCCGCGACGCGCTTCCTCACGGTTGTGGGCACGTCGGGGTCAGGCAAGTCGTCGCTGGTCAACTGCGGCCTTCTCCCGGCGCTCCATCGCGGTCTGCTGGTCAATGCTGGCAGCCTGTGGCGGGTCACGGCACTGCGCCCCGGCAACCGGCCGATCCGGGCCCTAGCCGAGGCGCTTGCACGCCCCGGGGTCCTCGCGCAGACCGAGACCGACGAGTCGGGTTTCACGGCGGCGGAGCTGATGGAGTCGACGCTCCGCATGGGCAAGCTCGGCCTGGTCGATGCGTTCGAGCAGGCCCACCTCGATCCGCGAGAGAACCTGCTCGTCGTCGTCGACCAATTCGAGGAGTTGTTCCGATACCAGGCGCTCGCCACGGTGGCCCAGCCGGGCCACATGACGCGGGCGATCGAGGACGCCACCGCATTCGTCAACCTGCTACTGGAGGTGTCCGCCCATCCGGAGCTGCCGATCTACGTCGTGCCGACGATGCGATCGGATTTTCTCGGCGAGTGCGCACAGTTCTTCGGCCTGCCCGAGGCGATCAATCGTGGCCAGTACCTGGTGCCGCGGATGACGCGCGAGGAACGCCGGGCGGCGATCGTCGGGCCGACCGCAGTGGGGGGGGCCGAGCTCGGTCCTGTGCTCCTGACCCGGCTCGTGAACGACGTCGGCGACAACCCGGACCAGCTCTCGATTCTGCAGCACGCGCTCAACCGCACGTGGGATCAGTGGCAGAAAGCGGGGGGCCATGGCCCACTGACGCTGTCGCACTACGAAGCTGTCGGCACGATGTCGCATGCGCTCAGTCGCCACGCCGAGGAAGCCTTCGAGAAACTGCCTGAAGGGCGCGAGCAGGTCGTGGCCAGGCTGCTGTTCAAGGCGATCACCGACACCGCCGCTGACGCTCGAGGAACCCGCCGGCCGACCCGGATGGACGCGCTCGGTGAGATCACCGGCGCGACGCCTGCCGAACTGACAGCCGTGATCGACGTCTTTCGTGAGCCGTCGCGGTCATTTCTGATGCCGCCGGCCGGCACACCGCTGACTCCGGACACCCCGGTCGATATTTCGCACGAGAGCCTGATGCGCGTCTGGGATCGGCTGCGCGCCTGGGCCGACGAGGAGGCGCTCTCGGCACAGATTTACCGGCGGCTCGCCGAGACGGCCGAATTGCACCGGTCCGGGCATGCGGGTCTGTTGCGCCCGCCGGATCTGCAATTCGCCTTCAATTGGCGCGAGCGCCAGCAGCCGCGCCGCGCGTGGGCCGAACGCTACCGCGCCGGCTTCGATGAGGCGCTCGGCTTCCTGCAGGAGAGCGAGCGGGCGTTTGACGAGGAGGCCCGGGCCGAGGCCGCACGACGCCACCGGGAGGTGCGCACGCGGCGGATCAAGCTGTTCGCGTTGCCAGTGCTGCTGTTCCTTGCGGTCATCGGAGCAGAGATGTTTTATCTCTACAAGCAGGCGGCAGAAGAGAAACGCGACGCTCAGATTGCCCGGGAAAACGCCGTACGCCAGGAGGAGGCGGCAGAAGAGGAGCGGCGGCTTTCGGCGGAGCTTGCCGCCGCGACGCGTCGTGCCCAGGCGGAGCGGGATGAAACGGCCCTGCAGTACGCCGCGGCAACCCGCAGCGTGCCCGCTGTCCGTGAGAGAGTCGAACAGGCGCTCGTGAACAAGTCGCTGGTCTACCTGCATTTCGCCGACGCGAGTCAGCAGGCCACGATGGAACGGTTGAGGGCGAGCCTGGCGCAGACCGCCTATTCCGCGCCGGGCATCGAGCAGGTGCGCGTTGTGCCATCGCGCTCCGAGCTGCGGTACTTCCGTCAGGCCGATGCGGCGGCAGCCGGCGATCTCTCGAAGCTGCTCGGACTCTGGAACTGGAGCTCGTTGCAGTTGCGGCTCGTCCAGGGATACGAATCGCGGTCGGGGCTGCGCCAGTTCGAAATCTGGCTGGCGCGGCCGGACGCCGCCGAGATCGGCCGGCTGCTCCAGCAACTCAACGCTGCCAGCGCGGAAGACCGGAAGGCCGCCGGCCAGAGATTGCAGGACGACTACACAGCCTCCACGCTCGCTGTCACCGAGGCGCTGAAACAACTGGCGGCCGAACGCCTGTCCGCGCTCTCACCCTCGGGCCGGATCAACATGCTGTACTTCCTCACGCGCACCGCGCCGCTCGCGTGGGATGCCGGGCTCGAGACCATCGGCCGCGAGACAGTCGCGCGGCTTCGACGCGACGCAGGTCAGCAGACTGCCGCCGAACTTCAACGGCTGGCGCGCCTGCTCGATGCCGTCAAGGCCGGTGACCCTGCACCGCCGGCGGAAAACCGGAACTAGGGCTCACTCAGGGGTTTTTGCGAAAACGGGAAGAGACCCGCGTCCGGCGAGGCATTTGACCATGGTCAATTCATGCGGGATCATTCGCGGGCCGTGGAGCCGAGTCGAGAAGAAGCGCAGCAAGCGCTCGAGAAGATCCTCCTCAGCCGGGTCTTTCAAGGCTCGGAGCGGCTCAGTCGTTTTCTTCGATTCGTCGCCGAGCACGCCGTTCGCGGCGAGACAGCGCCGCTGAAAGAGTACGTGATCGGTGTCCGAGTCTTCGATCGCGGCGAGAGCTTCGATACCCGCCTGGATACGATCGTGCGGGTCGAGGCGCGTAGACTTCGCGCGAAACTGCGGGAGTACTACGGAAGCGAGGGATCCGGTGATGCGACCATCATCGAGTTCTCGAGCAAAGGATACGCCGTCGGTTTTCGGCGCCGAGAGCCGCTCGAGACCACGGCGTCCCACAGGCTGAAGCCCTACATTCTGGCGGTCGTCGGTGTCGTGATCGTTGCCACGGTGGCGATGGCGTGGCGGCTCAACGGAGGTCGCCATACCGACCGGCGGATCCCTATCGTCGTCCTTCCCTTCCTGAACATGAGCGGGGAACCGGAGTACGAATATCTCAGCGACGGTTTCACCGAGGAGATCAGCAGCACGTTGGCATCCGTGCCGGAACTTCATGTCGTGGCGCGGACGTCGGCATTCGGGTTCAAGGGCCGGGGGGGTGATGTTCGTCAAATTGGCCGTGAGCTGGGTGTCGACGCGGTGCTCGAGGGGAGCGTCCGCAAGGAGGGTCAGCGGATCAGAGTGACGGCCCAGCTGATCGATGCCTCCGACGGCATGCACATGTGGTCCAAGACATACGAGCGTGAGCTCAGCAGCTTGTTCCTCATCCAGGACGAAATCACCCGCGCCATCGTCGACGCGCTGCGCATACGGCTGGCGCCCGGTTTCCTGCGACGGCTGGGGCGCCCCGAGACGACCAGCGTGCCGGCTTACGATCTCTATTTGAAAGGTCGGCATTCCTGGCACAAGGGCACGCCGCCCGACGTGAAGAACAGCATCGCCTACATGGAGCAAGCCATCGCGCTCGACGCGAAATACGCGGCGGCGTATGCGGGCCTTGCTGACGCGTACATTCTGTGGGCCAACTTCGAGCTGGAGCCTCCGTGGGAGACTCTCACCCGGGCACGGCGGGCGGCTCACACGGCGGTCGAGCTCGATCCCGATTCGGCAGAAGCCCGCTATGTCCTGGGCGCCGTCCTGGCGGTCGCAGATTGGAACTGGAGTGCCGGTGAACGCGAGTTTCTCCGGGCCCTGGAGCTGAAGCCCTCCCTTGCGTCAGCGCACATGGCGTACTCGGTGCTCTGTTTGAGCACCGTCGGTCGATTCGATGAAGCCATTGATCACCTGCGTGTCGCCTTGGAGCTCGATCCCCGATCCTTGATGTTGCGGACAGCGCTCGGGCAGACCTACGTCTTTGCCGGCCGGGCCGATGCAGGCATAGAGCAGTTGCGCGAGGTTCAGAAACTGGACGCCGGATTCGTCTGGAACGATCTCACCCTGGCATGGGCATATCTGGCAAAGGCCGAGTACGACGACGCGCTGCAGCTACTGGAACGGATCACCGACCCGGCGCGGGAGATCCCCAATCACGCTGGCCTCATTGGTTATACACACGCCAGACTCGGGAATCGCCGGCAAGCGGAAGCGGCCTTGCAGAGGCTGCGCGATCAGTTTTCCGGCGCATGGATTCCACCAGTCGAGGTCGCCGGAATCTACAATGCCCTCGGTGACCGCGATGAGGCTCTCGACTGGCTCGAACGCGCGGTCCAGCAGCGGTCGATGATGTCCGCGATCCTGGTTGATGATCCCAGGTTTCGTGACCTGTGGTCCCACCCCCGGTTTTCGGCGTTGGTGAAACGCCTGAACCTCGAACGGCCCCGATAGGCGCCAGCCACGCGAGCGGGCCCCCGGCAGCGAGCAAGGCCTCGGACCACCGCGGCCTGCCGTAGACCCCCTCATTTCACGTGAATGTCACGGGCAGCTCACCGTTGGTCACTTGGATCGGTTCGCCGGCCCCTCCATCCTTTCGTCCACAGTGCCTGGCAGACGCCGGGCACGCGAAGAACGAGGAGGTCATTGTGGCACTACCGAACCGATGCGCAACTGCCGGCGCGAGCACGGTCATGCTGCTGTTTGCCATGGTCGTCGCAGCCAATATCCGGCTCGAGTTCCCTTTCGACGTTCCAGGTCCGCCAATCTATGCGGAGGGTATCGGGTTCCTGCCGGATGGGGAGGTGATCGTCGCCTTCGAGGCTGATGGGTGGGCGGCGATACCGTTCTTGCGTGATCCGGGCTGCGTTCCGTCCGACTTCAACCTGCTGGAAGGGATCGATCTGCCGACCGCCCACGGTCCTGGCGCCTTCGGATGTGCACTGACCATTCGTGGGTTCGAAATCTGGCAGGCCCCTCCCTCCGAGGGATCAGCGCCAAGGGCATTAAAGGCCCACCAGATCGAGGCCGTCCCAATCTACTTCGTTTCCATTCCGGACATCGAGACGGCCATTACGGATGGAGTGCTCACAATATCCGAGCTCAATGTGCTGCCGTCGTTGAGAATCGGACAGGCGACCGCCTTCTCGA